>VYLA01000038.1_pt1 | contig 62667 bp, 58 predicted proteins | sample 5114381 | NCBI WGS metagenome assembly VYLA01 (sample SAMN12291789, study PRJNA351875) | freshwater metagenome | isolation source: freshwater lake | place: USA: Michigan, Gull Lake | collected 2011-08-08 | reverse complement strand
GGTCTCGCTCCAGGGCCTCCAGCCTCTGGCGCAGGTCCGGATCGCGCCCGCCCAGCCCGGGCTCCGAGGCCAGGACGGCGATCCGGGCGGCGCGCCCCGCCTGTCCTCGGGGGGCGGCGGCCAGCACCATGTGGGCCAGCCGGGGCGGCAGGGGCAGTCTCGACAGGCTCCCGCCGTGGGCGGTCAGCACCCCCTCCCCGTCCAGGGCGCCCAGCCGCGAAAGCAGGCTCCGGGCCTCGGCCAGGGCGCCGGCGGGCGGCGGGTCGAGGAAGGCCAGGTCCCCGGCGTCCTTCACCCCCCAGCGGGCCAGGTCGAGGGCCAGGCCCGACAGGTCGGCGTTGAGGATTTCGGGCGGGGCGAAGGCCGGCAGGGCCCGGGTCTCGGCCTCGTCCCAGAGCCGGTAGCAGGTTCCGGGCCCGGTCCGGCCGGCCCGGCCGCGCCTCTGGTCGGCCGCCGCCCGGCTGGCCCGGAGGGTCACGAGCCGCGACACCCCGCTTCCGGGATCAAAGCGCGGCGAGCGCACCAGGCCGGCGTCGACCACCGCCCCTATGCCCTCGAGCGTGAGGCTGGTCTCGGCGATGTCGGTGGCCAGCACCACCTTGCGCCGCCCGGCGTGCGCCGGCGCGATGGCCCGGTCCTGGGCGGCGGGATCCTGGGCGCCGTAGAGGGGCGCAATGTCCACACTCCCCGGCAGGCCCGCCGTCTCCAGCCGCTCGGCGGTGCGGCGGATTTCGGCCTGCCCGGGCAGGAAGACCAGCACCCCGCCCGGCGTCTCCGCCAGGGCCCGGCGCACGGCCCGCGCCGCCTGGTCCTCAACCGTCGCCCCCGGGTCGCGCCCCAGGTGCACCGTCTCCACCGGCCAGGACCGGCCCTCGCTGGCGATCACCGGCGCGCCGCCCAGCAGGTCCGCGACCGCGGCGCCGTCGAGGGTGGCCGACATGACCAGGAGCCGCAGGTCCGGCCTCAGTACCCGCCGGCAGTCCTCGGCCAGGGCCAGGCCCAGGTCGGCGTCGAGGCTGCGCTCGTGGAACTCGTCGAAGATGACCAGGCCCACGCCCTCCAGGCCGGGATCGTCCAGGATCATCCGGGCGAAGACCCCCTCGGTCACCACCTCCAGCCGGGTGGCCGCCGACACCCGGCTCTCCAAGCGCACGCGGAAGCCCACCGTCGCCCCCACCGCCTCGCCCAGATTGGCGGCCAGCCGGGCGGCCACGGCGCGGGCGGCCAGTCGCCGGGGCTCGAGCATCAGGATCTTGCGCCCCGCCATCCAGGGGGCGTCGAGGAACCTCAGGGGCGCCAGCGTACTCTTCCCCGCCCCCGGCGGCGCCACGAGCACGGCGGCCGTCCCGCCCGCCAGGGCGTCGACCAGCGACGGCAGGACCTCTTCGACGGGCAGCATGGGAGGGGTCTAGCCTGCGCGCCCCAAGGGACCAAGCGCCCTTGCAAATCCCCGCTCCGCATCGAAGATAGGGGCATGAGCCAGCCGCCCATCCGCGCCATCATCGCGCCCGTCACCCCGCTCCAGCAGAACTGCACCATCGTCTGGTGCGCCAAGACCCTGAAGGCGGCGGTGATCGATCCCGGCGGCGAGGTCCAGCGCCTGATGGGGGGCCTGGCCCAGCATGGCCTGACGCTCGAGAAGATCTGGATCACCCACGGCCACCTGGACCACGCCGGGGCGACGGCGGAGCTGAAGGCCCTGACCGGGGCGATCATCGAGGGGCCGCACCGGGACGACGCCCCCCTGATCGCCGGCATCCCCGAATCCGGCGCCCGCTACGGCATGCCCGACGCCCGGGCCTTCGAGCCCGACCGCTGGCTGGAGGATGGCGACCGGGTGACCCTGGGCGAGACCGAGTTCGAGGTCTACCACTGCCCCGGCCATACCCCCGGGCATGTGGTCTTCTTCAACCGCGAGGCCCGCTTCGCCCAGGTGGGAGATGTCCTGTTCCAGGGCTCCATCGGGCGCACCGACTTCCCGGGCGGCAGCTATCCGGCCCTGATCGGCGCCATCACCGGCAAGCTCTGGCCCCTGGGCGACGACGTCGCCTTCGTCCCCGGCCACGGCCCCATGTCCACCTTCGGCCGCGAACGCCAGACCAACCCGTTCGTGTCGGACGAGGCCCTGGCGGAGGACTGAGCGCCCGGCTTCGGAGTGCGCAGGGAGGGCGGACAGCGGCGACTCAGCTGACCCCCTTACCGACCTTCGGTCGGAGCTCCCCCTTGGGGGAGCAATTGGCGCTGTAATTCCTCCCCCCAGGGTGAGGTGGACCGCGCAGCGGGCCGGAGGGGGTCAACGGCGTGACGGGATCAACCTGTCAGGGTCGCAGGGGCAGTCTTCAGGGGCGGCGGGGGGTCCGGGATGACCTCCCTCGAAGCCTTGGGATGGAAGCGGATCATCTCGTTGAAGATCAGGGTCACCGCAGGCTGCATGGCGACGGCCTGGGCCCGACGGTCGCCGCCGAAGAGGACCCGGGCCGTGAACGCCCGGCGCTCGCGGACCGTCTTGTCGGACAGGAAGGGATAGATGGTGGGTGGGACCGGCGCGCCCTCGGGCCGGAACCGTTCCCGGAAGAGTTCATCGAACCGTGTGATCGCGTGGTCCATCACGGTGCAACGCATCAGGAGGGGGCGGCTTCGAACCGCCTCGAGGCCCTGATAGACGCCGTAGCAGTTCTTCAGGCGGCTCGTGAGCCCCATCATCCCCTCCTGCCGGTAGTGGACGAAGAACTCGTAGGCGAGGACCCGGGTCAGCTCCTCGGTGGGCGGCGGATAGACCGTCTGCTGGGTGTTGCGCGAGACCGTCCATTCGGGACCCTTCGTCCCGGGGGCCTCGCCCATTCGTTCCCACATGGCGCGACGGCGCGTCGCAGACTCCCCGGGTAGACCCCGCCTGCGCCAGTTCCGGACGCCGGCGGGACGCAACCGCCCCTACACCGCCTGCCCCGCCGCCCAGCCGCTGGCCCAGGCCCATTGGAAGTTGTAGCCGCCCAGCCAGCCGGTGACGTCCACCGCCTCGCCGATAATGTGCAGGCCCGGGACCTTGCGGGCCTCGAAGGTGCGGCTGTCGAGCTCGCGGGTGTCGACGCCGCCCAGCATGACCTCAGCGGTGCGGTAGCCCTCGGTCCCGGCGGGCAGTAAGGTCCAGGCGTTCACGGCGGCGGACAGGCGGGCCAGGGCGGCGTCGTTGCAGTCGCCCAGCCGGGGCGGCGCCTCGACCCCCTCCGCCAGGGTGCGGGCGAGGCGCGCAGGCAGGAGGTCGGACAGGAGGGCGGCGGGGGCCTGGCGGCCGGCCCGGGCCCGCTCGGCCTTCAGCCGGGCCAGGAGATCGACGCCGGGGGCGAGATCCACCGTCACCCCCTCGCCGTCGCGCCAGTAGGACGAGGCCTGGAGGACGGCGGGCCCTGAGAGGCCCCGGTGGGTGAAGAGCAGGGATTCGTCGAAGGCGGTCCCGCCCGCCGTCACCCGGGCGGGCGCCGAGACCCCGGCCAGGGGTGACAGCCGCTCCAGCAGGTCGGGCGCCAGGGTGAAGGGCACGAGGCCGGCCCGCGGCTCGACGAGGGCCAGGCCCAGGCGTCGGGCGACATCGAGGGCGTAGCCCGTGGCGCCCATCTTGGGGATCGACTTGCCGCCCGTGGCCAGGACCACCCGGTCGGCCAGGACCTCGCCGGTGTCGAGGGCCAGGCGGAAGCCGGGCTCGGCCGGGGAAAGATCGCGGACCGGGGTCGACAGGCGAAGCTCCGCCCCGGCCGCCGTCATCCGGCGGACCAGGAGGTCCACCACCTGCCGGGCCGAGCCCTCGAGGAAGAGCTGGCCGAGGGTGCGCTCGCGCCAGGCGATCCCCTCTCGGTCCAGCAGGGCGATGAAGTCCGCCGGGGTGTAGCGGCTGAGGGCGGAGATGCAGAACCGGGGGTTGTCCGACAGGAAGCGGGAGGGTTGGACGCCCAGGTTGGTGAAGTTGCACCGCCCGCCGCCGGAGATGCGGATTTTCTCGCCCGGCGCCCGGGCGTGGTCCAGCACCAGCACACGACGACCGCGCAGGGCGGCCTCGGCGGCGCACATCATGCCCGCAGCGCCGGCCCCGATCACGACGACGTCGAAACGTTCCACCGGGGCGGCCCGCCGGGTCCGGATCAGTCCTTGGCGCGTTCCTGGTAGGAGCCGTCCTCGGTGAGGATGACCACCCGGGTGCCCGCCGCGATGTAGGGCGGCACCATGATCCGCGCGCCGTTGGACAGGATGGCGGGCTTGTAGGAGGACGAGGCCGTCTGGTTCTTCACCGCCGGCTCGGTCTCGGTGATCTCGAAGGTCACCGTGCGCGGCAGTTCCAGGGCGATGGGCACGCCCTCGTGGGTGGACAGGGTCACGGTCATGCCGTCCTGCAGCCACTGGGAAGCATCGCCCACCACGTCCTCGGAGGCCACGACCTGCTCGTAGTTCTCAGGGTTCATGAAGTGGAAGCCCTCGCCGTCCTGGTAGAGGAAGGTGTGGGGGCGGTCGTCCACGAAGGCGCGCTCGACCTGCTCGGTGGTGCGCCAGCGTTCGGATACCTTCACGCCGTCGGAAATGCGGCGCATGTTGAGCTGGGTGACGGGCGTGCCCTTGCCGGGATGGATGTTCTCGGCGGTCAGGACAACATAGAGCTTGCCGTCCATGTCGACGACGGCGCCCTTGCGAAGCGAACTTGCGGCGACCTTCACGTGATTGTTCCTCGAGCCTATAGGAGCCGGCGGACGCGCGGCGATGGCGCGGACCTAAACCATCAGCGCCCGCTTCGCCAGTCACCCTTGCGCGGCGGCCGCCCGCAGAGCCCTTTCCGGAGCCGTCCTTGACCCCCTCGTCCCCTTCCCCCTCGCCCTGGTGGAGCCCGGACCGCCGGCCCGACCGCCGGCCGCGCCTGGAGGCCCGGGGGCGAATCCGCCGGGCGATCCGCGACTGGTTCGAGGCGCAGGGCTTCACAGAGGTCGAGGCGGCCGCCCTGCAGGTCTCGCCGGGCAACGAGGCCCACCTGCACGCCTTCGAGACCCGGGCCCTGACCCTGGAGGGAGGCGCGGCGCCCCTCTATCTGCACACCTCGCCGGAATTCGCCTGCAAGAAGCTGCTGGCCTCCGGCGAGTCGCGGATCTTCGACTTCGCCCGGGTCTTCCGGAACCGCGAGCGGGGCCCCCTGCACCATCCTGAGTTCACGATGCTGGAATGGTACCGGGCGGGCGAGGACTGGGAGGTCCTCATGGCCGACTGCGCCGCCCTTCTGGGCCTGGCCGCCGAGGCATCGGGAACCACGGCCCTGACCTGGCGCGGCCGCACCTGCGATCCCTTCTCTGCGCCCCGCAGGCTGACCCTGGCCGAGGCCTTCCGGGACCTGGCCGGCATCGACCTCTTGTCCACCCTCGGACCGGACGGGACGGGCGAGGCTGCGGCCCTGGCAGAGGCGGCCCGCGCCGCCGGGGTGCGCGTGGCGTCGGACGACACCTGGAGCGACGTTTTCAGCCGGGTCCTGGTGGAGCGGATCGAGCCCACCCTAGGGGATGGACGCCCCACCCTGCTCTGCGAATACCCCGCCCCCGAAGCGGCCCTGGCCCGGCGCTGCGCCCACGACCCGCGGGTCTCCGAGCGCTTCGAGCTCTATGCCTGTGGGGTCGAGCTGGCCAACGCCTTCGGCGAGCTCACAGACCCGGTCGAACAGAGGCGGCGGCTGGAGGCCGAGATGGACGAGAAGGCCCGCCTCTACGGCGAACGCTATCCCCTGGATGAAGACTTCCTGGCGGCCCTGGCGCTCATGCCGGAGGCCTCGGGCGCGGCCCTGGGCTTCGACCGCCTGGTCATGCTGGCCACCGGCGCCCGGACGATCGAGGATGTGCTCTGGACCCCCATGGCGGAGGCGCCATGACCAAGGTCCTCCACACCCCTGCGGACCTGGTTTCCGCGGGGCTCGCGCCTGCAGGGGCGGCGGCGGTGCTGGAGGCCGTAGCCTCCCGCTACGCCATCGCCGTCACCCCGGCGGTGGCCGCCCTGATCAATCCCGCCGATCCCACTGACCCCATCGGCCTGCAGTACCTGCCCTCGCCGGAGGAACTGGAAACGACGCCGGATGAACAGGCCGACCCCATTGGCGACGGGGTCCATTCGCCCGTGAAGGGGATTGTCCACCGCTATCCGGACCGGCTGCTCCTGACCGCCACCCACGCCTGCGCCGTCTATTGCCGGTTCTGCTTCCGGCGCGAGGTGGTGGGGCCCGGCGGCGCGGGGGGGCTGACGCCGGCGGAGCTGGACGCCGCCCTGACCTACATCGCCGGCCATCCCGAGGTCTGGGAGGTGATCCTGACCGGCGGCGACCCGTTGGTGATGTCGCCGCGCCGGATCGAGGACCTGGTCCGGCGGATCGCCGACATTCCGCACGTGAAGATCCTGAGGGTCCATACCCGCCTGCCCGTGGCCGACCCGGAGCGGGTGAGCGAGGCCCTGGTCAGCGCCCTGTCCGGCTCGCGCCTCAGGCTGGCCGTCGGCGTCCACGTGAACCACGCTCGGGAGCTGACCCCTGCCGCCGACGTCGCCCTGGCGCGGCTGGCGGGCGCCGGCGCCCTCCTGCTCAGCCAGACCGTCCTGCTGAAGGGGATCAACGACCGGGTCGAAGTGCTGGGAGACCTCATGCGCGCCCTGGTGGAGCGGGGAGTGCGCCCCTACTACCTGCACCATCCGGACCGCGCGCCGGGCACGGCCCGCTTCCGGGTCTCCCTCGCCAAGGGCCAGGCCCTGGTCCGGGGCCTGCGGGGCCACTATTCAGGCCTTTGCCAGCCGACCTATGTCCTCGATATTCCGGGAGGATTCGGAAAAGTCCCGGCGGGGCCAGCGTGGATTGAGCCCGCGGGCGCAGGGCTGACCGCCACTGACCCCTGGGGCGGGACTCACGTTCTGCCGGACGAGGCCTGACTCACCAGGCGCCGACGTTCGGCATCGAGGCCCAAGGCTCAGCGGGCGCCAGGGCGGGACCGGCCTGGAGCAGTTCGATGGAGATTCCGTCCGGCGACCGGACGAAGGCCATGCGACCATCCCGAGGCGGGCGGCTGATGGTCACGCCGCCCGACTGCAATCGCTCGCACGCCGCGTAGATGTCATCGACCGCATAGGCCAGGTGTCCGAAATTGCGGCCGCCCTGGTAGTCCTCCGGGTCCCAGTTGTAGGTCAGCTCGACGGTGGGCGCCCGACGCTCCCGGGCCAGGTCCCGGTCGCCCGGGGCGCAGAGGAATACAAGGGTGAACCGCCCCTGGGGACTCTCGCTGCGCGAGACCTCCTCCAGGCCCAGAAGGTCGCAGTAGAACTTCAGGGACGAATCTAGGTCCCGGACCCGGACCATGGTGTGCAGGTAACGCAAGGTGAGTCTCCTCTCGAAGGCCGTCCCGGCGCGCCCTCAGCGACGGCGGAAACGACACGCCCGGACCGGATTCTCGCACTGCAGCAATCCTATCCGCGAATTCATTTGTATGGGCGCCAAACTGGCATCATTGGAACCCAGCGCCGATAGGCGCAGCGCCGGGGGGCTGCTGACCCGAACACGGGCGGCCCGCGTCCCGCTTCAGGTTCCGGGGATGAGAATGCGTCTGACGTCCGCCCATAAGTTTGCAATCGGTATTGTCGTCGTGGTGGTGGTGGCTTTTGCGACCGGGACCCTGCTTCACAATGCGCGCATGGGCGAAGAGACCGCCGCCGAGACCAAGGCTGCGAGCTCTGGGCCCAAGACCCTGCCACAGGTCCAGGTGACGGTGACGCCCGAGGGCGTTCATCCCTACAGCGTCCGTGTCCGAGGCCGCACCGAAGCGGCGCGCACGGTGAGCGTCCGGTCCGAGACGGCGGGAATTGTCGCCGCGACGCCCGCGGTTGAAGGCACGTATGTGACCCGCGGCACGGTCCTCTGCAGGCTCAATGTGGACGCCCGGGAGGCCAGCCTCGCGCAGGCGCGGGCGGCCCTTCGCTCTCGCGAGCTGACCCGGCAGGCGACTGAGGAGCTGGCGGCAAAGGGGTACCGGTCCCAGACCCAGGTGCTGCAGGACGTAGCCAACCTGGACAGCGCCCGGGCGGCCCTTCGCCAGGCCGAAATCGCCCTGGAGCAGACAAACATCCGCGCGCCTTTCAACGGCGTCTTCGACCGCCGCGACGCCGAGGTCGGCGCCTATCTGGCGCCCGGCCAGCCCTGCGGGACCATGATCGAGCTGAACCCGCTGCTGGTCGTGGCTGACCTGCCCGAGACGGAGGCCGGAAAGTTCAAGGTCGGCGCCCAGGCCGTGGCTACGCTGGTCAGCGGGGACGCGCTCAACGGCGTCGTGCGCTACATCGCCCAGGATGCAGATCCGCAGACGCGGACCTATCGGGTGGAGATCTCGGCGCCGAACGCGAGGCTGACCGCCCGCTCGGGGCTCAGCGCCGATGTCCGGGTCAGCGCCGGCCAGGGTCCCGCCCACCTGATCCAGGTCTCCAGCCTGGTGCTGGACTCCGCCGGCCGGCAGGGCCTGCGTTACGTGGATGAGGGCAATGTGGTCCGGTTCGCGCCCCTGACCGTGATCGAGGAGACCCCGGCGGGAGCCTGGGTGGCGGGCCTGAAGGGCGCGGTCCGGGTCATCACCGTAGGCCAGTCCTATGTCGCTGAGGGTCAGAAGGTCGTCGCGACCCCGGTCCGCGCGGGAGGCGCATCATGATCGGAGCCCTGATTGAAGGCGCGATCAAGCGCCGGAAGGTCGTTCTCGGGGTCACGCTGATCGCATCGATCTTTGGCCTCATCGCTTACAACACCATGCCGCGGGAGGCGAACCCGAACATCGACCTGCCCTTCGTGGCGGTCATTGTCCCCTACCCCGGCGTCAGTCCGGAGGATGCCGAGAGGCTTCTGGTCAAGCCCCTGGAGACAAACCTTCAGTCGATCGAGGGCGTGAAGCAGATGAACGCAGTGGCCCGCCAGGGCTCGGCCTTCGTCAGCCTCGAGTTTGAGCCGGACTTCGACAAGGACCGTGCACTTGAAGAGGTGCGGGCCAAGGTGGACCTGGCGCGGGGCCGATTCCCTCCGGACGCTGAAGAGGCGATCGTCCAGGAAGCCAACTTCACCGACCAGCCTGTGATCGGCATCGTGCTGTCCGGCGCGGCGCCCGAACGCGAGTTCGTCCGGATCACCAACGCCCTCCGGGACCGTCTGGAAGCCCTGCCGGGCGTGCTCCAGGCCGACATCTCGGGCGCCCGGGAAGAGTTCCTGGAGGTCACCGTCGACCCGGTCCGCATGGAGGCCTACAAGGTCACCTCCGGGGAACTGGCGCAGGTGATCGCCCGGAACAACCAGCTCGTCCCGGCCGGCGACATGCTCACCGGTTCAGGCCGATTTGCGGTCAAGGTTCCCGGCGTCATCGAGAAACCGGAAGACATCCTCTCCCTGCCCATCAAGCGGAACGGCGACCGGCTCGTCACTGTTGGCGACATCGGGGATGTTCGTCGCACCTTCAAAGACCCGACCTTCATCGCCCGCTACAATGGCGAGGCCGCGTACTCCGTGCTGGTCTCAAAGCGGGCTGGAGCCAACGTTCTCGACACGGTCCAGGCGGTCCGCAAGACGGTCGAGGCCGAAAGCAAGGCGTGGCCGTCGACTGTGAAGGTCGACTACACCTTCGATGAGTCCGAGTTCATCGAGCGGACCCTCATGATCCTTGAAGGGGGCCTTCTCTCGGCGACCCTGCTGGTGATGGTGATCATCGTCGCCAGCCTCGGCGTTCGCCAGGGGTTGATGGTGGGCATGGCGATCCCGGCCTGCTTCGCCCTCGCCTTCATGATGCTGAACGCCATCGACGTCACCCTGAACCAGATGGTCATGTTCGGCCTGGTGCTGGCCGTGGGCATCTTGGTCGATGGCGGCATCGTGGTGGTCGAGTACGCAGAACGGAAGATGGCCGAGGGCATGAACAAGCTCGAGGCCTTCACCGTCGCCGGCAAGCGGATGTTCTGGCCGGTTCTGAACGGGACGCTGACGACCCTTTGCGCCTTCGTCCCCTTCATGTTCTGGAACTCGATCCCCGGGAAGTTCATGAGCTTCCTGCCCCTGACCCTGTTCTTCGTGCTGGGGGCCTCAATCTTCATCGCGCTGATCTTCACCCCCGCCCTGGGGTCGATCTTCGCAAAAGAGCGCAGGGCGGATGCAGAGGAACTGGCGGAAATCGAGAAGGCTGAACGCGGCGACCCCAGGGAGATGAAGGGCTTCATGGGCTGGTATGCCCGGACGGTCGACTCCCTGTCTCATCATCCCTTCTGGGTGCTGGCCGCCACCTTCACAATCGTGATCGCCATCTTCGTCTGGTTTGCAAACTCGCCGCACAGGGTCGAGTTTTTCCTCGACGAGGATCCGGAGAGCGTCCAGGTCTATGTGAAGGCCCGGGGCAACCTGAACGCCCAGGCCCAGGACGATCTCGTGCGCCAGGTCGAGGCGCGGGTTCTCGGCATGGAGGGCGTGCGCGCGCTGTATGTCCGGTCAGGCAGTAGCGGATCCACCTTCGGCGGAGGTCGCTTCGGAGCGCCGAACGACACCATCGGGACGATGGAAGTGGAGTTCCTCAAGTATGAGGATCGGGTTCGGCTGGGGCTGAGGGGCTCGGAACTCGCGGCCGAGGTGCGCCGTCGCGTCGCAGGCCTACCGGGCATTGAGACCGAGGTCCGCGCCCCTGAGGCCGGCCCGCCGACTGGCAAGGCGATCCAGGTCGAGCTCCGCAGCAACAATCCCGCCGCCATCAACGCCGCAGCGGATTTGGTCAAGGCCAAGCTCAGCGGGGACGCCCAGATCATCGAGCTTGAGGACAACCGCACCTCGCCAGGGATCGAGTGGAATCTGGCCGTGGACCGCGAGGCTGCGGGCCGGTACGGCGTCGACGTCCTGACCGTAGGGCAGGCGATCCAGTACACGACAACCGGCGTGCTGGTGGGGCGCTTCCGCCCGGATGACGCTGAGGACGAACTGGACATCCGGGTCCGGTTCACCCCCGACGGGCGTAATCTCGATGCTCTGGACTCCCTCAAGATCGGCACGCCCTTTGGGCCGGTCCCAGCGAGTTACTTCGTCGCCCGCCAGCCCGCTCAGCAGGTGACCCAGATCCAGCGCCGGGATGGACAGAGGCTTGTGGTCATCCAGGCCAACGTTCCCCAGGGCGTGGCGTCCAACCAGAAGATCGCCGAGCTGCGTCCCTGGCTGGAGAAGGCGCCCATCGACGCCTCGGTGAAATGGAAGTTTACGGGGGCGGACGAGGAGGGACGGGCTGCGGTTCTGTTCTTCATCACGGCGATCTTCGCCGCCCTCTTCATGATGATGATCATCCTCCTTTGGCAGTTCAACAGTTTCTGGGGCGTGGCCGTGACACTGTTCGCCGTGCTGTTGTCCACCGTCGGCGTGCTTCTCGGGGTGGTGGTCAATGTCGCCAACACCTTCAACTACATCTCGGTGATCATGCTGGGGACAGGGGTGGTGGCGCTCGCCGGGGTGGTGGTGGGCCACAACATCGTCCTGGTGGACAGTTTCTACCAGCTGCGTCGAGCGGGCTACAATGCGCACGAGGCCGCCGTCCGGTCGGCGGCGCAGCGGTTCCGCCCGGTCATGCTGACCACACTGGTGACCGTGGTCGGGCTGCTGCCGCTGATGTTCCAGTTCCACCCCAACTTCCATAACCTGGTGCTGGAGTACCAGGCTCCGGGTTCGGGACAGTGGGTGCAGCTGTCCGCCGCGGTGGTCTGGGGGCTTTCCTTCTCCACACTCCTGACCCTGATCCTCACCCCGGTCATGCTGGCCATGCCCAGGGTCCTGTCTGAGCGGTTCGCGACCGTCTTTGATGTGATCCGCCGCCGGGTCGGGCTCACGGCGCGGAAGCGGGCTTACGAAGGCGTGCGAATCCCCCAGGGGGGGCCTGAAGCGCCGTCGCCGGCGCCTGCGGAGTAGGCGTCAGGCTTCGCGGGTCTGACGGCGCCAGAGGGCGGCGTACTCGCCGTCCCTCGCCATGAGTTCGGCGTGCCCCCCACGCTCGACGATCCGGCCCTCCCGAAGGACCAGGATCTGGTCGGCGTCGACGATGGTCGAAAGTCGGTGCGCCACGACCAGGGTTGTCCGATTTCTCCGGACCCTGCGCAGGGTCTCCTGGATCGCCGCCTCCGTCGGCCCATCGAGGGCTGAGGTCGCCTCGTCGAGGATCAGGAGGCGGGGATCGGCGAGGAGCGCCCTGGCGATGCCCACCCGCTGGCGCTCGCCGCCGGACAGCTTGAGGCCGCGCTCGCCGACCTTTACGGACAGTCCCCCCGGAACCGTGCGGATGAAGCCCCCAAGCTCCGCCGCCTCGGCCGCCGCCAGGATCTCTTCATCGGTGGCGTCCGCCCGACCAAAAGCGATGTTGGCGCCCAGGGTGTCGTTGAACAGGGCGACGTCCTGGGGAACCAGGGCCACGGCCCGCCGCAAGTCGCCACGGGCCAGGTCCCGCAGGTCCACCCCATCCAGGGTCACCGCCCCGGACTGGGGGTCCACCAGCCGCAGGGCCAGGCGCACCATCGTGGTCTTTCCCGCCCCTGAGGGACCCACGAGGGCCGTCGTTGTTCCGGGCGCCGCCTCAAAGGAGATGTCCTCCAGGCCCTGGGCCCGGGTTCCATGCCGGAAAGCGACCTGCGAGAAGGCGAGGCGGGCGCCGGCGCCGGACGCCGGCGGCAGGGGCTGGGGCGAAGCGGGATCTGCGACATCGGGGATGATCCGACCGATCTCCACCATCTGTTCCATGTCGATGAAGGCCTGGCGGATCTCGCGATAGTTGAAGCCCAGCATGTTGAGGGGCTGGTAGAGTCCGATGACCAGGAGAACGGCCATGGTCACGTCGCCAAGGCGCATCCGGCCCTCCAGCACCTCCAGGCCCGCCAGCAGCACCATGATGGCGAGGCCGAGGTTCAGGACCAGGGCCTGGATGGCGTTGAGTAGGGAGAGGGAGGTGTTGGCCCGCACCGCAGCGCGGACATAGGTCGCCAGGGCGGCGGCATAGGCGCCGACGGTGCGCCGCTCCTGGCCGAAGGCCTTGACGGTCTCAAAGTTCATGAGAGCGTCCACCGACAGTCCGGCCGCCTTGCCGTCGGCAAGATTGAGCTCCCGCCGGTGTGAGAGGCGCCAGTCGGTGATCCGGAAGGTCAGAACGGCATACAGCACGATCGTCACGAAGGTGGCCGCCGCGAAGCGCCAGTCAAGCCGGACCGCCATGACGCCCATGGCGAGGACAAGTTCGAGGGCGGTGGGCCCGAGGTTGAAGACCACGCTGCGGATGAGGAAGTCGGTGGACCGGGAACCCCGGTCGATGATCCGGGCCAGCGCTCCGGTCTGCTTGCCCTGGTGATAGTCCAGGGAAAGGGACAGGACATGACCGAAGCTCTCTTCCGCGGCCCGGGCCATGGTCGCCTGGGAAACTGGGGTGAAGATGGCCTCCCGGGCGTTGGGCGCCGCGGCGGCGATCAGCCGAAGCCCTGCAAAGCCGAGAGCCAGGAGGATGAACACCCCGGCGAGGCCGGGAGCGCCGCCCTTTGCCGCCGGATCGGTGAGGTGATTAATCGCTTCTCCCAGAGCGACGGGGGCCGCCACCCCCGCAATCTTGCCCAGGAAAACCAGCGCAACGGCGAGGCCGATCCGCCAGCCGAGTCCCGGCGCGCCACTCCTCAGGACCAGCCGCCACAGATCGCCCAGTGAGCCCCAGAAATCGAACCGGGCATCCGCTGCGGGGGCCTCGCCCCCGGGTCGAGCGCCATGTTGAAAGGCCACTTCGGAACCTCTCAGGGAAGGATTTGCGTCGTCTGGAGTCCTCCGCCGGGGGTCAGCCAGTCAATCCGCAGCCCCGCTCCCTCCGGGAGGGCGCGCATTGGCCCCTTCTCGAGCGGTGCGGGCGGCGACAAGCGAAGGAGGGCTTCGCGATTGACCCCCTCGCCGAAAAGCCTCAGGCGACTCTCGCCTGCAGCCAAGGGCCCGTCGAGGCGGATTTCAAATCGGCCTGAGGCGTCACTGCGTCCGCTTCCAGCCCGACGACCGTTCACCTGAACCACTAGGAGGCCATCGGCGGGCGCCTTTCCCGAAACAACCGTCCCTCCGCTTCGGTCATAGTCTATGACCAGTCCGCCGCTGGGAGCGCCGGCGAGTGGGCGCGCAGCCGCGCCAGCCCGCAGTAGCCAGGCGCCCTGGCTCCCGGAGAGGAAAACATAGCCCTCCGCCTGCACTGTGCGCCCCGCGAGACTCTGCGACAGTCCAAAGACTTCCGGACCGTCAGGGGCCGGCGCGACGATCCGCCAGCGGCCCCAAGCATCCGCCCTTGTGGATAGCCGTTCGCCGCCAGGACGCGCCAACTGAACCCGGGCGCCCGGTGCGGCGAGCCCTGCGAGGACCAGGGTCGAGGAACCCGGCTCCAGCCGATCCAAACTTGGTGGCGCGAGATATGCGGCTTCATCCTGGCGCGCCTGGGCCGGATCGGGGGGCGCCTGCACCGGACCACAGGCTGAAATCGCCAGAGCAATGCACAGGGCCGACAACGCCCTCCGGCGGAGGGAGAAGCGCGCGTTCACCTCGATGTGACCTGGTCGCGGAAACCATTCACGATGGGGTATCTGCGGTCCCGACCAAAGGCCTTCAGCCCGATCTTCACGCCCGGCGCAGCTTGCCGCCGCTTGTACTCGGAAGCGTAAAGCAGACGCTGCACACGCTCGACCGTCTCTTGAGAGAAACCCCTCGCCACGACCTGATCAAGGCTCGCTTCTTCCTCCACCAGTCCATGGAGAATGGCGTCAAGCTCGGCGTATTCGGGCAGACTGTCCTGATCCGTCTGGTCCGGTCGAAGCTCGGCAGAGGGCGGCTTTGTGAGGATGCGGTCTGGGATGGGTTCAGCCGCAACGCCGAACGGGTCGTTGGCGTTGCGCCAGCGGCAGACCTCATAGACCTCGGTTTTGTAAAGGTCCTTCAGCACGTTGAAGCCGCCGCACATATCGCCGTACAGGGTGGCGTAGCCGACCGCCATCTCGCTCTTGTTGCCTGTGGTCAGGAGCATGGACCCGAGCTTGTTGGACAGGGCCATCAGGGACAGGCCGCGGATTCGCGCCTGGATGTTCTCTTCGGTCAGGTCCGGCGGACGGTTCTCAAACAGTGGGGTCAGCATGCCCGAGAAGGCGTCCACAGCCGGTGAGATGGGAACTTCGTCCAGTCTCACACCGAGGCGGCGGGCGCAGTCCTCAGCGTCCTCCAGACTCTCCCGGCTGGTGTAACGCGAGGGCAGCATGAAGCAGCGCACCCGGTCGGGGCCCAGGGCGTCGGCGGCGACCACGGCGGTCAGGGCCGAATCTACTCCGCCGGAAAGGCCCAGTAGGACGCCAGGAAAGCCGGACTTGTTCACGTAATCCCGCAGGCCGACCACCATGGCGTGGTAAATTTCTCCAGGGCCTTCCATCCAGCGCACCAGGGGCGCGCCTATCGCCGTCCAGCCGTCCGGGCCCTGGGACCACCGCATGACGCCGATCGCCTCCTCGAACATGGGAAGACGCATGACCTCACGCCCCTGAGCGTCGAGGGCGAAAGAGGCGCCATCGAAGACCAACTCATCCTGGCCGCCAACCTCGTTGAGATAGATCAGGGGCAGACCCGTCTCGAGCACTCGGGCGCGGACAATCTGCATCCGCTCCTGGTCCGCCGTGCGCCGGTAGGGAGAGCCGTTGGGAGCAACCAGAATCTCAGCTCCCTGGGCGGCCAGGGCAGAGCAAACCCCCGGCGACCAGATGTCCTCACAGATCGGAACCCCCAGACGGACGCCTTTCCAGGTGAAGACAGAAGGCCCCTCCCCCGGCTCAAAGACCCGCCTCTCGTCAAAGACCCCGTAGTTTGGAAGATCCGTCTTGTAGGCCACGCCCTGCACCGCGCCGTTCGCGAGGAACGCAAGGCCGTTTCGGGGCCGTCGCCCCGGTTCCTCCGCGGGCCAGATCACGCCGACGAGGGCGGCGAAGTCGGCGTTCGTCTCAGCGGCCAGCCGTTCAACAGCGGCCTGCCCCGCGCGCCAGAATGCGGGCTTCAGGGCCAGGTCCTCGGGCGGGTAGCCATTGATGAAGAGCTCGGGGAACACCACAAGGTCCGCTCCGGCGGCGCGGGCCTCGGCGAGCCTCTTCCGAGCCAGGGCCTCGTTGGCCGCAATGGCGCCGACGGTGGGATTAGCCTGGACAACGGCGATGACAATAGACCTGCTCATACGCTGACCTTTAGCCCTGACCGGGCTGGCCCGCCAGTCGCCCACCCTCAGGATTCAGCGCGTGGGAACCTGATCGCTGAAGGACGGCAGGGGGCATACGAGCGTCTAACGCTGCCTTGCGCTGGCCCTCAACCTCGATCATCCGGGTGGCCCTCTGAACCAGAACGTTGGCCGGGGCGGGGGCGTCGGAGGTCCGAACGGCCGCTGCGGTCACTTGCCACACAAGGGGTTGCAGGACCTCCGAGTGATCCTGGGCCGCCAGCTGTCACGGGCCTGCGAGCCCGCCAGTGGATCGCCGGACCTGGGCGTAGGAATTGATCACGTTGCTCAGGTCGGACCGGTAGGGCTCTTTGAGGAGCTGGGCCCGCACTTAGGCGACGCCGATCGCATTGGCCTCCTTCACCACCAAGGTCCGGCGAAGCTCATACCTCGCTCATGTTCCGATAAGTGGGAACCGGTTATCGGACCTAAACATGATCTAACGTATTGAAATGATAGCCTTTTTGTCCCTTCAGACGTTCCCTCTGAAAGGAACAGGCTCTCGCCAGAGCAAAAGACAAGGTGAAGGCGATGCCTCCCTCCGCCGGGTGGGTCAAGTGCGCCGGTTCAGTGTCTCAGCGGTTGGAGGGCGAACCAGGGCGTGAGGCGATCAATCGCCTCGAGAATCAGGTCCGTCGAGACGGCGAAGCTGAATCGGATGAATCGATGGCCATCGACAGGATCAAAGTCCAGCCCAGGCGCCAGGACCACCCCGGTCTCCCGCAGAATCCGCTCGCAGAAGGCCAGGCTGTCGTCAGTCAGGCGCCCGACATCGGCATAGATGTAGAAGGCGCCATCGGGCGGCGCGATCGACGCCAGGCCGAGTCTGGGCAGGGCCTCGAGCAGAAGCGCCCGGTTACGACGATAGACCTCGACGTGAGCTTCGAGCTCCTCCTGACAGTCAAGAGCCGCCAAAGCGGCATGCTGGCTCAGCGATGGCGGCGTCAGGAAGAGGTTACTGACCAGGGCTCGCGCCCGTTCAACACTCGGCTCGGGCACGGCAAGCCAGCCAAGACGCCATGCTACCATGCTGAAATACTTAGAGAAGCTGTTCACGACAAAGGCCTGATCGGTAAACTCCAGAACCGACCGCGCCGGCGCCTTGTAGGACAGGCCATGGTAGATCTCGTCGGATACGAGAGCCAGGCTGTGGGTCTCGCACGCCCGGACGATGGCTTCGATCTCGCCCGGCGCGAGGATTGATCCCGTGGGGTTTGCAGGGCTCGCGATGATCACTCCAGCCAGAGGGCCATCCACCCTTTCGAGCGCGGCGGCGGTGAGCTGGTAGCCGACGTCAGGACCGCAGGGAATCTCCACCGGCTCCAGATGCAAGGCGCGCAGGGTGTTTCGGTAGGCGACATATCCGGGGCGCGCCAGGGCGACCCGGTCGCCTGCGGCGAAGCGCGTCGACAAGGCCAGGAGCAGGGCCGGCGAAGCGCCGCAGGTCAGGAGGATGCGATGAGACTCCAGATAGACGCCGTAGGTCTCCTGGTAATGCTGGCTCAACCGGATCTTGAGGTCCTGGCTTTCCCAATAGCTCCCCGGGTCCGAGTCAAGCGCCCTGTGGGCGGCCATGATCGCACCTGACGGAGCCCCTGTTGAAGGCTGGCCGAACTCCATATGGATGATCGACGCGCCCTCGGCCTCAAGCCTGCGGGCCAGGTTGCTCAGACCGATAGCATAGAAGGGCTGGATCAGCGGAAGCGACGAGGCTTCAGTCGTCACGATGAATCCGCTCTCGACGTTCGTGGCGCTCCTGTGCCTCAAGGCTCAGGGTGGCGATTGGCCGGGCGTCCAGCCTGGCGAGGCCGATGGGCTCGCCGGTCTCCTCGCAATAGCCGTAGGAGCCGTCGTCAATCCTGCGGAGAGCCTCGTCGATCTTCGAAATCAGCTTCCGCTGACGATCGCGGGTGCGCAGCTCCAGAGAACGGTCGGTTTCAGAGGTCGCACGGTCTGCAAGATCGGGATGATTTTCCGTCTCCGCCTGCAGGTGGGCGACAGTCTCCCGGGACTCCCGGCGAATCTCATCCTTCCAAACCAGCAACTTGCGCCGGAAGTACTCGAGTTGCCGCTCACTCATGAACGGCTCGTCGTCCGTGGGACGATACTCTGGCTCATTCGCCAAGACGTCGGCCTTGGACATTGACACCTCACCCCCCGGGGCCCTTGGGCCTCAATGAGGGCGGCTTATAGCAAACCCGAATGCTGGCGCAACGTCCGACACACGGGAAATCAGGAGGCGAGCCCGTTAACCTCGAGCTTGGCGAGCTCCACCGCCGCCCGGGTTTCGATCTCGTCAAGAACGGTCTCCAGAATCGGGTCCCCGGTCGATTCCCGCTTCTCCCCCAAAGTCTTGACGAGGGCGCGGACCTTATCGGGGGTAAGGACCCCGTCGATAAGGGCGATCTTCAGGTCCTCCAGCACATCCAGGAGGCGGCTGGCTCTCCTGACGGAACGGCGGCGTCCCTCGAGGGGATCGCCTACGTCCTGAAGCGCCAGAAGCGCTTCTACGCCCATCACCCCGCTCATCCCGGCTACAGGGGCCGCTGGCGCAGCCTTTTCTCCCGGGCCCACCTGCGGCAAGCTGAACGCCTCACCAGACGCGCTGGTGCGCTTGGCGGGTGGAGCCCCCCCAGAGATACCTTTTGGGCCCGTCACTTTCATACCTGAAACGTACACCCTCCGGGCTTGCGGTATGGTTAATGCCGGGCATTTTCTGCACTAGGCGCCGCGGACGCGTGGCGACACACCTTAGCTGCTCTGACTCTAAACAGTTTTTTCCCACTGGCGGCTGGCACGACCCTCGCAAGGTGAAGGCGGAGTTTCACCGTCCGGAAGGCCGCCTCATGTTTGATCGCAGTCGCACTTTCTGCCTCGCGCTCGCCGGCGCTCTGCTGCTGGCCTTGGCGGGTGGTGAGGCTCAAGCGAAGTCCAGGATCAAGGATATCGTGGAGTTCGAAGGCGTTCGCGACAACATGTTGGTGGGTTACGGCCTGGTGGTGGGACTGAACGGCACCGGAGACTCCCTCCGAAACGCGCCCTTCACACGCCAGAGTCTCGAAGCCATGCTCGAGCGTCTCGGAGTCAATACCCGCGAGACCAACCTCAACACAAAGAATGTCGCCGCCGTCATGGTCACGGCCCGGCTTCCGCCCTTCACCACCGCCGGAGCGCCCATTGATGCTACCGTATCTGCCATGGGCGACGCCAAGAGCCTGCTCGGCGGTACGCTTCTCGTGACCCCACTCATGGGCGCCAACGGAGAGGCCTACGCCGTCGCTCAGGGAACCGTGCAGACAGGGTCTGTATCCGCCGGCGGCGCGTCAGGTAGCTCGATCACGAAGGGCGTGCCGACAGCAGGACGTATTGCCGGAGGCGCGATCGTCGAGCGGGAGCTCGGTTTCCAACTGGCCTCTATGCCACAGATGCGAATGGCCTTGCGCAATCCCGACTTCACCACCGCCCGGCGGGTCGCAGAGGCTGTCAACGGCGTTTATCCGGGGTCCGCCATCGTCGAGAACCCGACCATTATCACCATGCGGCCGCCGATCGGCGTAAACATGGTGGCCATGATCTCCCGGATCGAGAACCTGTCCGTCGACACGGATGAGCCTGCCAAGGTGGTGATCGACGAGGTCGCCGGGGTGATTGTCATGGGCGAGAACGTCCGGATCTCGACCGTCGCCATCGCTCAGGGCAACCTGACGATCCGGGTCCAGGAGACGCCCGCCGTCAGCCAGCCCAACGCCTTCTCCCAGGGTCAGACCACCATAACGCCTCAATCGACTGTGGACGTCGAGGAGGAGAAGGGCCGTCAGCTGATCACCCTCAGGAGTGGGGCCTCTTTGTCGAGCCTTGTGGCTGGACTGAACACCCTGGGGGTCACACCCCGGGACATGATCTCCATTCTCCAGGCCATTAAGACCGCCGGCGCCTTGCAAGCCGATATCGAGGTGATGTGATGACTTCTGCCGTGACTCCCGGAATTGTCCCTGCGCCCATGGCCCCGCCGTCCGAAGACGTCCAGCGCCGGCGCATCGCTCAGGCGGCCCAGGACTTCGAGAGTTCGTTCCTGTCTGTCATGATCAGCCAGATGTTCACTGGGCTTGAAGCCGATGGGCCGTTCTCTGGCGGTTCGGGCGAGGCGACCTTCCGATCCTTTCTCAGCGACGCCATGGCGCGCCAGATTACGCGCTCAGGGGGTATCGGCCTTGCCGCTCCGGTTCAGGCGGAAATGCTCAAGCTTCAAGGTCTCACCTAGGAGAACAGTAATGGTCCAATCCACAGACGCCGCTGGTGAACGCATCAGTCAGATGATCGCCTTGACGGAGCGACTGACCGAACTGATCGCGGCGGAAGCCCTTGCGTTCGAGTCCCATCGACCACAGGACGCCGCCTCCCTGGTTGAGGAGACTTCGCGTCTGGCCAACATCTACCGGTTTGAGTCCGCGCGGATTCGATCCAACCCGGATCTGATCGCATCCGCTCCAACGGCAGAGCGGACGCGGCTGGTGCGCGCCACCGAGGCCTTTGATGCTGTTCTGGCGCGGCAGGGACGCGCCCTCGAAGCGGCCCGGACAGTGACGGAGGGACTGGTCCAGGCTATCGCCAATGAGATCGCCGCCCAGAGGTCTCCGGGCGTCGGCTATGGCCCGGATGCTGAGGCGCAGGCGTTGAACCTCGCGACCTCCATCACCCTGAACCAGAGAGCCTGAAGCCAGCTGATAAGCCCTGCAGGGCTTGCACCGAACTCGCGCCAGGGCGCAGGGTGTCGGCTTTTCCCGGAGTCTTTCCCGTGCCCTGCAGATTCACCACCGCCTCTACAGCCGCCCTGACAGCCTCACTTCTTCTCATCCTCCCCGCAGCCGGGCAGGCCGCCTCTCCAAATCCAGGGAAGGCGCACGAAGCGGCGGTGGTGCTCGACACCCATTTCGACACCCCCGCCAACCTCTCCCGGCCTGGCTGGAGCATATTGAACCGGCACGACACCCTTCTGGACGATAGCCAGGTCGACCTTCCTAGGATGATTGAGGGGGGTGTAGACGGCGGCTTCTTTGTCATCTTTACAGCCCAGGGCCCTCGCGGAGCGGCAGGCAACGCCGCAGCCCGGGATCACGCTCTGGTTCGGACTTCGCAGATCCGGGAAATGGTCGCGCGCCACAACCCGGAGTTCGAACTGGCGCTGGAGGCGGATGACGCCGCCAGCATCCTGGCCCGCAAGAAGCGCTTTGTCTTCATGAGCATGGAGAACGGCTCGCCCGTAGCGGGCGATCTGTCGCTGATGAAGACCTTCCACGATCTGGGCGTGCGGATGATTGGACCGGTCCACTTCCGCAACAGCGACCTCGCCGACTCTTCCACCGATACGCCGCTCTGGGGCGGATTGTCGCCGCTGGGTCGGGCCTTCGTCGCGGAGGCCAACCGGCTTGGGATGGTGATTGACGCCAGCCATGCGAGCGACGTGGCCCTCGACCAGATGATCGCCCTTTCCGAGGCGCCCATCATCCTCTCCCATTCGGGGTGCAAGGACATCTTCGATCACCCGCGAAATGTGGACGACGCGAGGCTGAAGGCTCTGGCGACCAAGGGCGGAGTCATTCAGATCAACGCCTTCTCGGCCTATATGGTCGCGACGCCCCGGATTCCGGAGCGCGAAGTCGCCCTTGCGGAGCTGGCGAAATCCCTCGGCACAGAGGGCCGCGATATGACGGAGGCCCAGAGACGGGCCTTCGCCAAAGGCCGACAGGAGATCAACAACCGTTGGCCCCTCCCCCGCGCCAACATGGACGACTTCATGAAGCACATGCTTCACGCCCTCGCCCTGCTGGGACCTGACCATGTCGGCGTATCTGGCGATTTCGACGGCGGCGGCGGCATCGAGGGTCTTGAGGACGTCACCGGCTTTCCGGAGATCACTCGCCGGCTGATCGCTGCGGGCTACAGCCAGGCCGACATCAACAAGATCTGGGGCGGCAACGCCCTTCGCGTCCTGAAGGAGGCCGAGGCCGTCCGGGACCGCCTGAAGATTGGAAGGGCAGACGGATGACCTACGAACACCTGGACGTTCGCATCGAGGACCAGGTCGCCTGGGCGACGATGAACCGACCCGACCGGCTGAACGCGCTTAATCCCCGCCTCGTCGAGGAGCTGAGGGACTTCTTCACCGGTCTCTACTGGCGCCGGGACGTGCGTGTCGTGGTCCTGCGCGGCGCCGGGCGGGCCTTCTGCGCCGGCCTGGACCTGAAGGAACGCAGCGGCGACAACGCCGACCGGTCCGTGGGCGCAGGCCTGACCGGGCAGAGGCGGATCAGCGAGATCGTCATCGCCATGCGCCGGTGTCCCCAGCCCATCATCGCCTGCGTCGACGGCGCGGTGAGCGGCGGCGGCTTCGCCCTCGCCCTGGCCTCGGACGTGCGCATCGCCACCCCGACCCTGAAGATGAACGCCGCCTTCATCCGCATCGGCCTGTCGGCCTGCGACATCGGGGTCAGTTATTTCCTGCCGCGGATGGTCGGCAGCTCTGTGGCGGCGGAGTACATGCTGACGGGCCGCTTCATGGGCGCCGAGCGCGCCTACCAGCTGGGCCTGGTCAGCCGGATCGTCGAGCCTGACGCCCTGGAGGCCGAGGCCAGGGATTTCGCCGCCGACATGCTGCACGCCACGCCCCTGGGCCTTCGCTTGACCAAGGAGGCGCTCAACCACGCCATCGACGCCCAGGGCCTGGAGGCGGCCATCGCCATGGAGGACCGGAACCAGATCCTCTGCGCCCAGGACGGCGATTTCGGCGAGGGCGTGAGGGCCTTCCTTGAGAAGCGCAAGCCGGTCTACGCCGCCCGCGAGAGCTGATCCACAGGGTCCGGCGGGCGGCGGCTCCAGGCCGCTTGTTCGCCTCATGTTCCGGTGTTATCCGGGGCTTTCTGCAAGGGGGAGTCCGCAGGCCCGCTCCCGGGCCGCGGCGAGCGCGCCATGTCCGACGACCAGAACTTCATCCGGGTGCGGGGCGCCCGCGAGCACAACCTAAAGGATGTCGACATCGACATCCCCCGGGGCCAGCTGGTCGTGCTGACCGGCCTGTCCGGCTCGGGCAAGAGCTCGCTGGCCTTCGACACCATCTACGCCGAGGGACAGAGGCGCTATGTCGAGAGCCTCTCGGCCTATGCCCGCCAGTTCCTGGAGCTGATGAGCAAGCCCGATGTCGACCTGATCGAGGGCCTGTCGCCGGCGATCTCCATCGAGCAGAAGACCACCAGCCGTAACCCGCGCTCAACCGTGGGCACGGTCACCGAGATCCACGACTACATGCGCCTGCTCTGGGCGCGGGTCGGCACGCCCTATTCCCCCGCCACCGGCCTGCCCATTGAGAGCCAGACGGTCTCGCAGATGGTCGACAAGCTGTCGGCCCTGCCCGAGGGCGAGCGGCTGTACCTGCTGGCCCCCGTCGTCCGCGGCCGCAAGGGCGAGTACCGCAAGGAGATCGCCGAGTGGCAGAAGGCGGGGTTCCAGCGCCTGAAGATCGACGGCGCCTTCTATCCGATCGAGGACGCCCCGGTCCTGGACAAGAAGTTCAAGCACGACATCGACGTGGTGGTGGATCGCCTGGTCACCCGGGCCGGGCTGGAGGGCCGCTACGCCGACTCCCTGGAGACCGCCCTGCGCCTCGCCGAAGGCATCGCCGTGGCCGAGTGGGCCGACGCTCCGGAGGACGGGTCGGAACCCCGGCGGCTGATCTTCTCCGAGAAATTCGCCTGCCCGGTCTCAGGCTTCACCATCTCGGAGATCGAGCCGCGGCTCTTCTCGTTCAACAATCCCTTCGGCGCCTGTCCGTCCTGTGACGGCCTGGGCGCGCGGCTGACCTTCGACGCCGACAGGGTCGTGCCCGACCGCAGCCGCACCCTGCACGGGGGCGCCATCGCACCCTGGTCCAAGGGCCCCTCGCCCCTCTACACCCAGACCCTCCAGGCCCTGGCCCGGCACTATGGCTTCTCGATGGATGTTCCCTGGAGCGATCTTCCCGAGGCGGCGCGCAAGGTCGTCCTGCATGGCTCGGCAGGCGAGAAGATCCTGTTTGTCTACGACGACAACGCCCGGAAGTACGAGGTCAAGAAGACCTTCGAGGGGGTCCTGCCCAACCTCGAGCGTCGCTGGCGCGAAACCGACTCCGCCTGGGTGCGCGAGGAGCTTGGTCGCTTCCAGTCCGAGACGCCATGCGAGGCCTGCGACGGATATCGGCTCAAGCCGGAGGCCCTGGCGGTGCGGATCGACGCCCGGCACATCGGCGAGGTCTCGCGTCTGTCCATTCGCGAGGCCGGCGCCTGGTTCACCAGCCTGGAGGGGCGGCTGACGCCCAAGCAGATGGAGATTGCACGGCGGATCCTGAAGGAGATCAACGATCGCCTCCGCTTCCTGGTGAATGTCGGCCTCGACTACCTGAACCTGTCCCGCGCCTCAGGCACCCTGTCGGGGGGCGAGAGCCAGCGGATCCGGCTGGCCAGCCAGATCGGCTCCGGCCTGACCGGGGTCCTCTATGTGCTGGACGAGCCCTCCATCGGCCTGCACCAGAGGGACAATACCCGTCTGCTGGACAGCCTGCGCGGCCTTCGCGACCTCGGCAATTCCGTGCTGGTGGTCGAGCATGACGAGGAGGCCATCCTCACCGCCGACCATGTCATCGACATGGGTCCGGGCGCCGGCATCCATGGGGGGCGGGTGGTCAGCCATGGCCGGCCCGCCGAGATCATGGCCGATCCGGAGAGCGTGACGGGACGTTACCTCTGCGGCGCCGAGGAAATCCCCCTGCCTGACCAGAGACGACCGGTGAAGGGCGCCAAGGTCGTGAAGGTGGTGGGCGCTACGGGGAACAACCTCCAGTCCGTGACGGCCGAGATCCCCGTCGGGACCCTGACCTGCATCACCGGCGTCTCCGGCGGCGGCAAGTCCACCTTCACCATCGAGACCCTCTACAAGGCCGCCGCCCGGCGCCTGCACAACGCCGCCGACGCGCCGGCGTCCCATGACCGGATCGAGGGCCTGCAGCACTTTGACAAGGTCATCGACATCGACCAGTCGCCCATCGGCCGCACGCCCAGGTCCAACCCCGCCACCTACACCGGCGCCTTTCAGCCCATTCGCGACTGGTTCGCCGGCCTGCCCGAGGCCAAGGCCCGGGGCTATGGCCCGGGACGCTTCAGCTTCAACGTGAAGGGCGGGCGGTGCGAGGCCTGCCAGGGGGATGGCCTGATCAAGATCGAGATGCACTTCCTGCCCGACGTCTACGTCACCTGCGACGTCTGCCAGGGCCGACGCTACAACCGCGAGACCCTGGAGATCCTGTTCAAGGGCAAGTCCATCTCCGACGTCCTGGACATGACGGTCGACGAGGCCCACGACTTCTTCAAGGCGGTGCCCACTGTGCGCGAGAAGATGGCCACGCTGAAGCGGGTGGGCCTGGGCTACGTCAAGGTCGGCCAGCAGGCCACCACCCTGTCCGGCGGCGAGGCCCAGAGGGTCAAGCTGTCCAAAGAACTGTCCCGCCGGGCCACCGGCAAGACCCTCTACATCCTGGATGAACCCACCACCGGCCTGCACTTCGAGGACGTCCGCAAGCTGCTCGAGGTGCTCCACGAGCTGGCCGATGCTGGCAATACGGTGGTTGTGATCGAGCACAACCTGGACGTCGTCAAGACGGCGGACTGGATCCTCGACTTCGGGCCCGAGGGCGGGGATGGCGGCGGTCGGATCGTTGCCGCCGGGACTCCCGAGGCGGTCGCGGCCGAGCCGGCCAGCTGGACGGGACGCTATCTGGCGGACATTCTGGCGCGGCACAAAGACAGGCGAATGGCGCGGCGTCGCGCGGTCATGGCCTGAACACCCGGAACGACGCTCCCAGGGAGGAAATCCATGAAGCTCTATGGCGCGCCGAACCCGGCCCCCAACCCGCGCCGGGTGCGTATCTTCCTGGCGGAAAAGGGGGTGGACCTGCCCGAGACGCGCATTGACATGATGAAGCGCGAGCACAAGTCCGAGGAGTTCCGGGCCCGCAACCCCCTGGGCCAGATCCCCACCCTGGAGCTGGACGACGGGACCTGCATCTCCGAGACGGTGTCCATCTGCCGCTATTTCGAGGAGATCCATCCCGAGCCGCCCATGTTCGGCAGGACGGCGGTGGAGAAGGCGCTGGTGGACCAGTGGATCCGCCGGGTCGAGTTCGTCGCCATGATGCCGGTGGGCAATTTCTGGCGTCATGCCCATCCGCGCACGGCGGCCCTGCTGACCCAGTACAAGGACTTTGGCGAGTCGAACCGGGAGACCTTTGCCGGCGCCCAGCGGTTCTTTGACCGCTCGCTGCAGGGACGGGAGTTCCTGGCCCTCGACACCCTGACCATGGCCGACATCTGCCTGCAGACCACGGTGGATTTCGCAGACTGGATCGGCCTGCCCTGCGACCCTGAGTTAAAGGCCCTCGCCGCCTGGCGGGAGAGGCTGGCCGCCCGCCCCAGCGCTGAGGCTTGAGGTCAGAATTCGGCGCGGCGCTGCCGGATCTCCCGGTAGATCACCGCCGCCGGGGCGGACATGACGGCATGGAAGACTGCGCTCATCAAGGCCCCGAAAAGCATCATCAGCACCCGACCTGGTGAGAAAAAGGTCTCAAGGGAGTCCATCTCTGGGTCCATCATCCGACCGACAGACTGCAGATCACCTCCCGAGACAAGGGCCCCGAGGGCCACAACCAGAACCAGCGACAGGAGGTAGAAAACTGCGACAGCGATGACCGCGAGGATATAGGCCCCGAGGATCGGCCAGACGAGTCCGCGGGTCATGGCCCAGGAATCAAACACTGCGAGCCGGCCTTCGGAGAACGTGATCACCGGGCCCAGGGACATGCGGACGGCGATATAGACCAGCCCCGCCATCAGCGCGAAGCTCGTCAGGATGCCGACAAAGGGGCCCGCCCCCGCGTTGGCCGCGACGCCGGCGACGGTTCCTCCAACAAGGGCAGCGGCGACCACGGCGACGAGAAGGAGCAGGGTATAGGCTAGGGCCAGGACGATAAGTCTCGCTTCCTCGGCGCCGAACTGGACCGGATGCACCCGAGAGTCCTCAGGATCCAGGACCAGCCGAAACACTGCGGCCGCAATCATGGCCTGGACCACCAGGCCTGCGGGAAGCAGGATGGCGTAAACGGGTGCGAGCGCCGCCATGCTTTCCATGGCCACATCGGGATCCGGGGAGGGATTTCGAGAGACCTCTTCAAGGGCTGCCATCTGCGTGTTCAGCCCCAGACCAAAGAGGGCCAGAGGCATCAGCAGATTCACCACCAGGAAAAAACCCGCCCAGATCAGCAGGGTCTTGGGCTTCTCCCAAGTCAACCTGAAGCCTTCGAAAGCCGCATCGGTTGCGGAAAACACCGTCATGTCGCGCACCTGAACCGTGACCCAAGGGTCCTGAATCGGTCCTTCCCCGGCCTCATTTGGCTACCGCCCCGGCGCCAGCGCAAGCCCGGCGGAGGTTCGGCTCGCGATCCGCAGAGATCGTTGCTAGTTAGCCACGCATGTCACATGCTCCCATTCACGTCATTGGCGGCGGGCTCGCTGGTTCAGAGGCCGCCTGGCAGATCGCCGGGGCCGGGGTTCCGGTCATCCTGCACGAGATGCGGCCCCTCCGGGGCACGGACGCCCATCATACGGATGGGCTTGCAGAGCTCGTCTGTTCGAACTCCTTCCGGTCCGACGACTGGACGTCGAACGCTGTGGGCCTGCTCCACGCCGAGATGCGGGCCCTGGACTCTCTCATCATGTCCTGCGGGGACGCCCATCAGGTGCCCGCAGGCGGCGCCCTGGCGGTGGACCGCGACGGCTTCTCAGCGGCGGTGACCGCCCGGCTGACGGCCCATCCCCTGGTGACGATCGAGAGGGGCGAAGTGGCGGGCCTGCCGCCTGCGGACTGGGACAGCGTGATCGTGGCCACAGGCCCCCTCACCTCCCCCGCCCTGGCCCAGGCCATCCAGAGCCTGACCGGCGAGGGCGAACTGTCCTTCTTCGACGCCATCGCTCCGATCGCCACCCTGGAGTCCATCGACATGGACACCGCCTGGCGACAGTCGCGCTACGACAAGGCCGGGCCCGGCGGGGACGCCCAAGCCTACATCAACTGCCCGATGGACCGGGACCAGTATGAGGCCTTCATCGACGCCCTGCTGGCCGGCCCGAAGTCGGAGTTCCGGGAGTGGGAGAACGTCCCCTACTTCGATGGCTGCCTTCCCATCGAGGTCATGGCGGAGCGGGGCCGCGAGACCCTTCGTCACGGCCCAATGAAGCCCGTGGGCCTGACCAACGCCCATCGGCCCGATGAGAAGCCCTGGGCCGTGGTGCAGCTGCGCCAGGACAACGCCTTGGGCACGCTCTGGAACATGGTGGGCTTCCAGACCAAGCTGAAACACGGCGCCCAGACCGAGATCTTCCGGATGATCCCGGGCCTGGAAAAGGCCGTCTTCGCCCGCCTGGGCGGCCTGCACCGAAACACCTTCCTCAATAGCCCGCGTCTGCTGGACCGCAGCCTGAGGCTGAAGGTCCAGCCCCGCCTCCGCTTCGCCGGACAGGTCACCGGGGTCGAGGGCTACGTGGAAAGCGCGGCCATGGGGCTCCTGGCCGGGCGGCTGGCCGCGGCCGAGCGGCTGGGGCGCCCGCTTGAGGCGCCGCCCGCCACCACCGCCCTGGGCTCCCTGGTCAACCACATCACAGGCGGCCACCTCGATGGCGGCAAGGGCTCCTTCCAGCCCATGAACATCAACTACGGCCTGATGCCGCCGGTGGAGGCGCCGAAGCGGGACGCCGAGGGCCGGAGGCTGGGCGCCAAGGTGCGCAGCCAGGGTCGCAAGCTGGCCATGGGCGAGCGGGCCCTGGAGGACCTGGCGACCTGGGCCTCAGACGCGCCCGGCCAGCACCGCCCGCATCAGGCGAAGGCGGTCGCCGAGGGGTGAGGCCCGGCGTCCCTTGGCCCGGGCGCGGGCAAGGGCGGCGTGGGCGACGGCGGGAAAGGCCGCGGCGGTCACCCCGCGCGCTTGTCCGAGACGGACCTCAAGAGCCTCCTGCGCCGCCTCGACCGAAAGACCCGCTGTCAGGATCAACCGTCCGATGGACCAGGCCGCCCCTCCCGCCGCAGCGGCCTGCGGGTCGCATCCGGGGTCCAGGACCGCGGCGGCCAGCCGGGCGCAGGTCCCGCCCGTACCCTCGGCCCACTCCAGGGCCTCTTCCAGAGACATGGGGCGCAAATCCAGCTCCCGGAAGCGGGCGTCGATGAGCGTCTCCAGGAGGGTGAGATCCAGGCCGTATTCGCCCACCGTCGCGCTGAGGGCCAGGGCCACGGGATGTCGCCGGACCGGGACACCGGAGCGAATCTCCTCCAGCGCCTCCCGCCACCAGGCCAGCCGCATCTCGGCGATAATGGGGGTGGAGGCGGCGCGGGGCGCACGGCCCAACTCGTTGTCAAAGGCGTAGATGGCGACAAGGGCCCGCCGGGCGGTTTCGCCGGCGGCGAACCGGCTGGACAGCCACCTGTCCGGGTCCGCACGCGAGAGGGCCCCATCGAGGTCTCCGTCAGGATCCGGATCGGACGTCTGGAAGGGCTCTGGGGTCAATGCGTCCTCACATGGAAACGGGCCCGCAGGCGCTGCGGGCCCGTCCGTCCGGCCGCGATCCTGGGGATCAGCCGAAGATGGTCTGGTTCATGCCCATCGTGGCGAGCATGGGGATGGAAAGGAAGGTGTTGAGGCGCGAGAACAGCATGGCCGTCTTCGCCGCCTTGGCCTTGGCGTCGGCGTCGGCGTCCACAATGCCCAGGGCGATCTTCTGGTTCGGCCAGATGAAGACCCAGACATTGAAGAACATGACCGTGGCGAGCCACATGCCCAGGCCAATGAAGCTGTGCTGCGGATTACCGCTGGTCAGGCCGAGGGCGAAGGCGTCGAAGAGGTAGCCGCGGCTGTAGGCGAGCAGCACGCCCGTCACCCAGGTGAACAGCGCCGCCCAGCGGAACCAGAACAAGGCCTCAGGAGCGATATACTTGGAGACAGCCGGCTTTAGTTCAGCCGGAATTTCAGGCATCTTCCGAATTTGAACAAAATTGAAGTAGTACAGCAAGCCGATCCACATGATGCCAAGCAGCAGATGCAAGAACCGCAGGACGGCCTGCGTGAAAGTGGCGTCAATTGCGCCGGCGTGCTGCAGATATCCGCCCACCACCACAAGCGTGATGATCGAGCTCAGGATCACCGTATTGCGGAGATTTGACAGGAGTCCCGAGACAAGATTCGACATGTTTAGCCCTCTGAGTGTCTTCCCTTGGAACTTCTCTTAAGGGCATTCGGGGGCGTCGGGAAGCGCCGGATTGATCAGGATCAGATAGCGATCAGGGCTGCGGCCAGCCTCCGCCCCTCAAAGGTGAGCAGATTGTAGAGCCGGGCGGCCGAAGGCGTATCAAGGTACTCCAGCCCGACGCCAGCCCGAAGGAAGGCTTCGCGAACCTCACGAGGCGGAAGCCCGTTGACCGGCCCCATCCCGAGGACAAGCATTTCGCAGGCGCCGGGACCCGCCTCAAGGACCGCCGACAGGCTATCCACCGTCAGTCCGGCTGCGCTGGTCACGCTCCAGTCCCGAGTGACGTCCTCCAGGATGAGGACGGACCCCGAACGCCAGGCCCCCGACAGCCGAAAGCCGCCGCCGCCATAGGCGTCCACCTGCGGGGCCGAACGGGTCATCCCTGGCGGGCGTTGGCGGGCTTCAGGGGGAGCGCATCGTCCTCGTCGCGCCGCACGCCCCAAAGCAGGATGATCGGCAGAGCGACATAGATCGAGGAGTAGGTCCCCACGATCACGCCGAAGACCATGGTGAAGACCAGGGGATACAGGACCGGGCCGCCGAAGAAGAGGGCCCCGGAAAGAGCGACGATGGCGGTGGTGCCAGTGATCAGGTTGCGAGACAGGCGTTCATTCTCGGAACGGTTGATGATGTCCCGGAGCGGCGTGGTCTTGTACTTGCGCAGGTTTTCCCGAAGCCGGTCGAAGGTGATGACCTTCTCGTTCATCGAATAACCGATCACGGTGAGAAGCGCAGCGATGGAGGTCATCGACACTTCAAGCTGCAGCAGAGAGAGGATGCCCATGGTCAGCACCACATCGTGCATGATCGCGGCGATGGCGCCGAAGCCGAACTGGAGCTGAAACCGGAACCAGATGTAAAGCAGCATCAACAGCATCGCTACTGAGAGGGCGATCACCCCCGATCGGGCGAGTTCTCCGGACACCTTTCCGCCAACGGTTTCCGCACGCCGGATCTCGATACCTGGGAAGGCCTTCTGGAGCGCGCCCTTGACCACAAGAGTACTGGCGTTGAGATCAGCGTCGTCGGGCACGCGGAAGCGCAGAATAGCCCCATTGCCCTGGCCGAGGGACTGTACCTGAGCGTCCTCGCCGCCTGCCTCCGTCATCACCCGGCGCAACCCGCCGATATCGAGGGGCTTCTGGGTCTCCACCTCGATCAGTGCGCCTCCGACGAAGTCGATGCCGAAATTCATGCCCCGGAAGACGATGGAGCCCAGGGAGACCGCGATGAGAACCGCAGAGACAACCGCCGCCATGGGCGCCAGCTTCACAAAGTCGAAGTTGAATTCTCGGGGCAGATTGGTGATCAGGGGCCAGCGCATGAGAGCCTCTAGACGATGGGAAGGGTCTTGGGTTTCTTCGCACGAAACCACCAGCCGATAAGGAGCTGGGTCACCACAACAGCCGTAAAGACTGAGGTGACCACCCCGATCAGCAGGGTCCAGGCAAAGCCCCGAACCGCCCCGGCGCCAAACATGAACATGATGATGGCCGAAATGGCGCTGGTGATGTTGGCGTCAAAGATGGACACCAACGCCCGCTCATAGCCATGCTCTAGCGCCTGGAGGGGCGATCGCCCGAGGTGCGCCTCGTCTCGAACCCGCTCGTAGATCAAGACGTTCGCGTCCACAGCCACCGCAAGGGTCAGAATAATCCCGGCAATTCCAGGGAAGGTCAGTGTGGCCTGGGTCATGGACATGGCGCCCACAATCAGAAGGACGTTGAGGGCGAGGGCCAGCGCAGCGAAAACGCCGAAGACACCATAGGCGAGGACAATGAAGGCAAACATCGCCGCCGCACCGATCGCCATTGAAATAGCACCAGCCCGAACCGCATCCGCACCCAGCTCGGCGCCCACCGTATTCTGTTGCTCGACCCTGAGGGGCGCCGGAAGGGCGCCGGCCCGCAACAGTACGGCAAGGTCGTTCGCACTTTCGGCGGTGAAATTGCCGGAAATCTGTCCTGAACCGCCCATGATCGCGCTTTGGATCACGGGAGCGGAGATAATCTTTCCGTCCAGAACAATGGCGAAGCGCTTTCCGATATTCGAGGCGGTCACCTCGCCGAAGCGTGCGGCGCCCTGACCATTGAACCTGAAATTGACGACAGGCTGCCCGGTTTGACCGTCAAAACCCTGGGACGCCTCGGTGAGCATCTCTCCGGTGACAACAGCCCGCTTCTTGAGCAGGAGCGGGCCCTCGTCCTGGCTGGGCAGGACAACCGAACCGGGTGGGACCCGGCCCTGAAGCGCCTCTTCTACAGAGACCGAATCGTCGACCATCTGGAAGGTCAGCTTGGCGGTCTGGCCGATGATGGACTTCAGCCGCTCAGGATCACTCTCACCAGGAGCCTGAACAACGATCTGATCGACGCCCTGTCTCTGAATCGCAGGCTCCCGCGTACCCAGAGCGTCAATGCGCCGGCGGATGATCTCGATGGACTGGTCGACCGCGCGGCTGGCTTCAGCATTGAGGGCCTGCGCCGAATAGCCCATCCGGATACGCTGGTCAGCCTGGGCGGAGAGCTCTAATCCGCTGCCCCCTGACGCGATGTCGCCGCCGAGACGGGTTCGCAGGAGATTGAGAGCCTCGTTGGAGCGGGCGGGATCCGTGATGCGGACAGTGACATCGGAACCCACCTGGCCCAGATCCGTGAAAGCGATATCCTCGGATCGCAGCGTGGTTCGGACATCCTCGATAAGGTTTGTGGTCTTCTCCGCGCGAAGCGCCCGGGTATCCACCGACAGCTTCAGATAGGACCCGCCCTGCAGGTCCAGGCCAAGATTCAGGGTCTGCTTCGGCAGAAAGGCGGGCAGAGCCTCACGAACACTCGCCGGCAGCAGATTGGGCAGGGTGAAAAGGACGCCAAAAATGAGGGCCGCGACGACAGAGATCAGTCGCCAGCGCGAGGGAGCGAGCATGCGTCCAGGCCTAGGCCTTGGCGTCGTTGGCGGCGGTGTCGCCCTTCGAGCGGACCGAGGAGATCATGGTCTTGACCACCTTGACGGTCACACCCTGAGCGATCTCGACGCCAACCTCGCCATCCTCGACCCGAACGACCTTGCCGACAACGCCCGAGGCGAGAACAACGACATCGTTGCGCTTCAGGGCGGCCAGCATTTCCTGATGCTGCTTCATCCGCTTCTGCTGCGGCCGGATAAGCAGGAAATAGAACAGGACAAAAAGGCCAATCAGAGGGGCGATCTGCAGGAGCATGGATTCAATACCGCCTCCCGCAGGGGCTCCGGCGGCGGTCTGAGCGTGGGCAGGGGTGGCGAACATGGCCTCTCCGGAAGGGGAACGGCCGGGCAATGCGCCCGGATTCAGGGTGGCCGGAAGCTATGCGCTAGCCAGGGCTTTTGCAATGGATGGCCCGGATGGCTAAGCATTTCAAATGAACGATAAGATCCTCCCCTTTCTGGCTCGGATCGCCGACGCGCTTGAACGGCTCTCGCCAGCATCGCCGTCAGCTCCGGATTTCTCGCAGGCCCGAATGTTCCGGCATGACGCAGGGCGGGGCGCCTTTATCCCGGCGCCGGATTACTCCCTGCCCCTGGGGGCCCTCTTGGGTGTCGACCGTCAAAAAGAGATCCTGCTGGCGAATCTTCTGCAATTCGCAGCGGGCGTGCCTTTCAACCATGCCCTTTTGTGGGGGGTCAGGGGGGCCGGCAAGAGCTCCCTGGCGAAGGCGGCCTTTATGGAGAGCGCGCGGAACCGAAACGACCTCAAACTCATCGAGGTCGACAGGGATGAGATCGCCACCCTCTCTCGCCTCTTCGACATCCTGCGCGGCCGATCGGAACGTTTCATCGTACTTTGCGACGACCTGTCCTTCGAAGACGGCGCTGAGGCGGCCAAGGCGCTGAAGTCAGCTCTGGAGGGCGGAGTCTCTGGTCCGCCCTCGAACGTGCTCTTCCTGGCCACCTCTAACCGGCGTCATCTTATGCCGCGCGGCCACATTGAGGATCGCGGCCGGATCGCAGCGGCCGAGGATGCAGAGGAAGAAGTCAGCGTCTCCGACCGTTTCGGTCTCTGGATCGGCTTCCCGCCTATGGACCAGCCCACCTACCTGGCGGCGGTGCGAGGTTACGCTCGCCGCTACGGCCTGCCTGTGCGCGGCATCGACCGCAGGGCGCTGCAATGGGCCCAAGCGCGTGGAGGGCGGTCCGGCCGGGTCGCCTGGCAGTTTATCCTCGATCTCGCGGGATCGAAGGGGATCGTTCTGCCGTTCTGAGCCGTCAGCGCGGAAGCAAGAGCGACGGCGAAACGGGACGCGCCCTCTCCGTAGGGGTCGGCGCATACCGGATTTCGAAATGGAGCTGGGTCTCGGAGACCCCTCCGGTATCCCCGGCCTCTCCAATCTGCTGTCCCTGCAACACCTTCTGCTGGATTCTCACATCCACGCTCGACAGATGAGCGTAGGCCGTGACCCATCCCTCCGGATGTTTGATCAGGACCAGGTTGCCAAAGCCGGGCACCTGATCTCCAGCATAGACCACCTCACCGGCCGCGGCGGCCCTGACCGGGGCGCCGCGGACGGCCCGGATGTTGATCCCGTCATTCCGCTGGCCGGTGCCCTTCGGCCCGAAGTCCGAAAGGATCTCACCGCGCAGGGGCCACAAGAAGCGACCCTTGCCGAGGGCCGCGATCTGGGCGTCTGTGAGCGGCGTAGTGGAGGCGGTCGGTGGCGGCGAGAACCCACCGGATGGCGCCCGACTCGTCACCGGCGGCGGTGTCGCCGGGGTGGGCGGCGTGACGACACGCGGGGTCGGAGCTGGGGCGGTCGGCGCGGGCGGCGGGGCCGCCTGAGGTGGTGCAGGTCGGGAGGTCTCGGGCCGGGCCTGTGGCGTGGGGGCCGAGGGTGTCACAGGGGTCGAGGAGGTTACAGGGGTCGAGGGCGTTACCGGTGTCGAGGCTGGAGGCGTAGGGGCGGGTGCGACCGGTCGGGTCGCTGCAGGCTGCCCGGGCTCAACCCTCAGTTCCGGGGGTCCTGCGGCGGCGGGGTCCTCAAGAGGCGCGTCGGTCTCCGAGCTTACGGACTCAGGTGGGGCTGGTGCGGGGCGAGGCGACGGCGGAGCAGACGACTGAACGCGCACGGTCTCCCGAACCGGTCCACGATCCCGCGCGCCGTCGGGAAGGATCAGACGCTGACCCGAACGAATGACAGCTGTCGTGCGAAGGTCATTCGCCGCCGCCAGGGCGCGAGGGGTCACGCTGAACCGACGGGCAATGACCGAAAGGCTGTCACCGGATACGGCGACATAAGCCTTTTGGGTTTCAGAGGGTCCCTTCAGCACCTGTCCGGGACGAAGGGCATAGGGCGGCATTAAGCCATTGAGCCCGGCAAGTTCTTTTCGCGAGAGTCCAAGGCGATCGGCGATCCCATCGACCGTATCCCCCCTGCGGACTGTGTAGGTGACGGGCTTGCCCTTTACAGAGATCACCCGGCCGCCTGCGAGGACCCTCACCGAGTCGGTCGGCAGGGGCGATGTTGAGTCCGGCTCTTCCGGTAGGCGAGGCGGAGGCGGTGCGGTTCTTGCGGCGACGGCCGATGGCGACCGCGCCGCCGCCGCGGTGGCGCGAATGGGGCCGCGATCCCTGTAACCTTCGGGAAGCATCAGTCGCTGGCCGGCCCTGAGAACTGCGGTGCTGCGCAGTCCGTTGTCAGCCGCCAGCGTCCGTAGGGCGACTGAGAAACGCCGGGCGACCGCCTCCAGGCTGTCGCCATCGGCGACAACATAGGCCCTGCGTGTCTCTGGCGGCCCCTTAAGTCTGCGTCCCACACTGAGTGCATAGGGAGCCTCCAGACCGTTGAGGTCCGCAAAGGCCTTGCGGGTCATGCCCAGGCGATTGGCGATCGCATCGACGGTATCGCCGCTTTTGACCACATAGGTCGAGGCGCCGCTCGAAACCGTTATGACGCGCCCCACCGCCTGAGGATCACGCCGAGAAGTGTCGGGTCCTGGGACGCCAGGCACCCGCAGCTTGATCCCGGCCTTGATTCGAGCGTCGGCAGCTAGGCCATTGGCCTCAGCGATAGCCTCTGGCGACACGCCAAGCTTTCGCCCGATCCCGAAAAGCGTATCTCCGCTTTGGACGGTGTAGGTGTCAGTCGCGGCCTGCAAAAGCGCCAGTTGAACCGGTGCAGCCTGCCCCATTGCAGGCTCACGCGCGACTGCGGTCGCTGCAACTCCGACAAAGGCGGTGGTTGCCGTAAGCATCAGGACGATCCGATAGAGAAAAGTGGTCATCACCGCTCCGGCTCAATTCAACCCATGATGCGCCGCGACTCGAATCCGCGACGTCATCCGAACTCAGAGCCCCAAAAAATCGTCATGATTTTGGCGCTCATGACTCTTTCGCGACGCCTTCCAGCAAGGGCACAAACCTGACCTCCATCAGGGTCTCCACCGTGAAACCGCCCTCCCCGTCCCCGACATAGCGGTTGAGGTTCTGGACCGGACCCCGGCCTATCGGCGCCACCAATACCCCGTTTGGCTTCAGTTGCGCCAGAAGAGCACCTGGATCTCCGGGTGCGGCGGCTGTGACCATGATCCGGTCAAACGGCGCCTGCTCCGGCCAGCCCTGCCCGCCATCGCCAAAGCGGGTGATGACGTTGGTAAGCCCCAATGTTTGAAAACGGGCTTCCGCAGCAGACATCAACGTGCGGTAGCGCTCTACGGAATAGACCAGCCGCGCAAGTTTCGAGAGAATGGTGGTCTGATAGCCGGACCCAGTCCCAATCTCCAGCACGCGGGACCGCTTCTCGATCCCAAGAGCCTGGGTCATGAGGCCGACGATATAGGGCTGGCTGATCGTCTGGCCGCAGGCGATAGGCAGAGCCTGGTCCTCGAAGGCCCGCTCCTGAAAGAGCTCCGGGGTGAACAGGTCTCGGGGCGTCGAGGCGATGGCGGCGAGGACCGCAGGTGCGGACACGCCCTGTTCCCGCAGTCCCTCCATGAGGCGGACGTGCCGGGGATCGGCCGGGGGTTGGGGACGACGGGCCACCTTCAGGATCTCGGCGGAACGCCGCCCAGGACCGACCGCATGCGGTGGACGGTCTCCTGATGGGTCAGGTCGATATGCAGGGGCGTGACGGAGATACGGCCATCATAGATGGCTCTGAGGTCCGTGCCCTCTGCAGGCTCGGAAAGCTCCCGGCGGAACCCCATCCAATAGTAGGTCTCGCCCCTCGGATCGGTGCGCTGGATAGCCTGGCGAACGTGAAGGTCCCGGAAGGTCTGGCGGGTGACTTCCACCTGCCGGATTTGATCCAGGGAGCGAGACGGAAAGTTGATGTTCATCACCACGTCGGCCGGCCAGCCGATTTCCACCAGCCGGCGGATGATGCCGGGTCCGAAATGCTCGGCAGGCAAAAAAACGGGTTGATCCGCCGTATCCTCGCCGGGGGTTGGCCAGGTCATCTGCGACAGGGCGATAGCGGGAATCCCCAGAGCCATGCCCTCGATGGCGCCGGCGACCGTTCCCGACATGGTGACGTCCTCGGCGAGATTGGCGCCGCGGTTGACGCCTGAGAGGACAAGATCGGGCTTCAGGCCGGCCATGAGCTCGGTGACCGCCAGCATGACGCAGTCCGTCGGGGTCCCGGTCGTGGCGAACCGCCGCGCATCGAGCCGCCGAACCCGGAGCGGCTCGGCGAGGGTCAGGGAGCGGCTGGCGCCGGACTGCTCGTACTCGGGCGCGCAGATCCAGATATCGTCGCTCAGGACCCGGGCGATCCGCTCCAGCGAGACCAGGCCCTCTGCGTGAATGCCATCGTCATTGGTCAGGAGGATACGCACGGGATCAGCCAGCCCCGTGGAGGTGGGTGACCCCGCCCATATAGGGTTGGAGGGCCTGGGGAATGGCGATCCGCCCTCCCTCGTCCTGGTAGTTCTCGAGGATAGCCACCAGTGTCCGGCCGACGGCGAGGCCCGAGCCATTCAGGGTGTGAACGAAGCGGGCGCCCTTCTCGCCCGCCGACTTGGTCCGGGCGTCCATGCGGCGGGCCTGGAAGTCACCGCAGTTGGAGCAGGAGCTGATCTCGCGGTAACGCCCCTCACTGGGCAGCCAGACCTCCAGATCGAAGGTGCGGCGGGCGCTGAAGCCCATGTCGCCCCGACAGAGCAGCAGGGTGCGGAAGGGTAGCTCCAGCCGCTTCAGCACGGACTCGGCGCAGGACACCATGCGCTCATGCTCAGCGTCTGACTGGTCGGGCTCGGTGATCGACACCAGCTCGACCTTGTAGAACTGGTGCTGACGGATCATGCCGCGGGTATCCCGGCCCGAGGCGCCCGCCTCAGATCGAAAGCAGGGCGTCAGGGCGGTGAAGCGAAGCGGCAGGGTCTCGGCGGCGAGAATCTGCTCCCTCACAAGATTGGTGAGAGACACCTCAGCTGTGGGAATGAGCCAGCGGTCGTCCGTCGTGCGAAAAAGCTCTTCCGAGAACTTGGGAAGTTGGCCTGTGCCAAAGGCTGCGGCGTCCCGCACAAGGAGCGGGGGCGAGACCTCGGTGTAGCCATGCTCGAGGGTCTGGATGTCGAGCATGAACTGGCCTAGCGCTCGCTCAAGCCTGGCAAGGCGGCCCTTGAGAACGACGAAGCGGGCGCCGCTCATGCGGGCGGCGGCCTCGAAGTCCATGAGACCGAGCGCCTCGCCCAGATCGGCATGATTGCGGGGAGCCTTTATCGAGAAGGGCTCGCCCCAGCGCCGGATCTCCACATTAGCTGACTCGTCTTCGCCCTCCGGCACGTCATGCGCGGGCAGGTTGGGAAGGCTCTCAAGAAGGTCGCGCAGGTCCGCCTCAGCGCTCTTCTCGCGCTCGGCATCCCCGGCGGTCTCTGCCTTCAGCGCCTCGACCTCGGCGAACAGGCGCGCCGCTTCAGCCTCATCCTTCGCCGCCTTGGCCTGGCCGATCCGGCGCGAGAGATCATTCCGGCGCGCCTGGGCGGCTTCTGCAGCCGTGCGGGCGGCCCGCACCTGTTGGTCAAGCTCAAGCGCCCGGGCGGCCGCGCCGGACCGCCCCTTCGCCGCCCAAGCCTTTTCGAAGAGGTCAGGGGTGTCGCGGAGCGCTCGGATATCGTGCATGTCAGGGAGGTCCCAAGTCTGAGCCGCTCTGTCTAGTGCGCGTCGGCGGAGGCGCCAACCGCAAGCGACCCCGCCTTCACGCGATCAGATCGCGACCGGGCTCCTCCCGCCGCCGGAACTCGATAATCCGGACGCACCAGATCGAGACTTCGTAGAGAAAGATGATCGGCAGGGCGAGCATGAGCTGGCTTATCGGATCCGGCGGGGTGACGATGGCCGCCACAACGAAGATGGCGACAATCGCGTATCGTCTGAACTCGCGTAGGGCTGATGCGCTCACCATCCCCGCCAGACCGAGCAGGGTCAGCACGACGGGAAGCTGGAAGCAGAGTCCGAAGGCCAACAGCAGGGTGGTGACAAGAGTCAGGTAGTCCGAAACCTTGGGCAACAACTCGACGCTGATCGCACCGGCCCCAACGATCTGCTGGGAAAGGGAAAACCAGAGGACGAAAGGGAAGATAAAGAAGTAGACGAGGGCCGCCCCTAGACTGAATAGCACCGGCGAAGCGACAAGAAAGGGTAGGAATGCGCGGCGCTCGCGCTTGTAGAGACCGGGCGCTACGAACCCATAGACCTGGCTCGCCAGAATAGGAAACGACAGGACGATCGCCCCGAAACCGGCCAGCTTAAGCTTGGTGAAGAAGAACTCCAGGGGCGCTGTGTAGATCAGCTTGAGCGTCTGACCCTGAAGCGGGGGCATGTCTTTCAATCCGACCAGCACGAGCAAAAGGTCGAAAGGACCGCCACCCCCCGCTCCGCCTGAGGCAGGCCGAAGATGTAACGCCTGAAGGAGCCCATCCAGAAAGTCCCTCGGCGCCGCGCTGCCTGCGGCCGCCTTCTGTGCGGCGAGGATGGCGGCGGCGGCCTCATAGGGCCGCAGGAGTAACCGATAGATGTCATCGGCGAAGGCGAAGCAGACCACGAACGACAACGCGACGGCGATGAGCGAGCGGATCAGACGCTGGCGAAGCTCGACTAGATGGTCCAGGAGCGGCGCGCGCGAGGCCTCGATCTCGTCCTCGGGGTCGTGGATGGCGCTCACTCCGGCGCCTCCGCAGCTTTCCGGCGTCGACGGGGCTTGGGCGCCGCCAGGGAGGCTGGGGCCTCGCTGGGCTCGGTTGGCGCTTCAGTCAACGGAAGCGCACCTCCTGTCGGGGGATGGAACTGGATGTCGGAGGACCTCAGACTATCGCCGATCTCGTTGAGGACCTGGTTGACCTCGGCGGTCTCGGAGGTCAGCAAACCGCCTTGGGCCTGACGCATAGCTTCAACCTCCCGCCTGAGTTCATCGAGTTCTGACTGCCGGGCCATGTCATCGAAGCTCGCGCGAAACTCGGCGGCCATGGCGCGAAGCTTCCCGACCCACTGACCAAGCTTGCGAAGCATGACCGGCAGGTCCTTAGGCCCCACGACAATCAGGGCGACGGCGGCGATAATGAGGTATTCGAGCCCGCCGACTTCGGGAAGCATGGACAAGTCCTAGCAGTGTGCCCATGCCAAAGGCTTGGGGGGATTCAGGACGTCCGGGTCAGGCCCGGGTGTCCTCTTTGGGCGCCTCGACTTTTCCCGCAGCAGCGTCGGTCGGTGCGCTGGACTTGCCTTCATCCTTGAGCCCGTCGCGAAAGGCGCGGATGCCTTTGCCAGCGTCACCAAGCAGGCCTGAGAGCTTCCCTCGCCCGCCGAAGAGCACGAGGACGACCAGAGCGACAATAATCCAGTGGATCGGAGAGATTCCGCCCATAGGCAACTCCTTATCGGATCAGAGCGACCGTCCGGGCCGCCTCTGGGCCTATATAGACGCCGCCCCCCCGATACGCCAAGGGTCAGACGCCGGCGCCGTCGTTCGAATCTGTCTGCCGGCCCTCCGCCAGGAAGTCCATGTGGAACTCCGGCCCCTCGTCATCCTCGATCGGATCTTCATCGGGGGACGCGAGTCCTGGGGTCGGGACGTTGAAATCAGACGGGAGGTCGAGGCTGAGCAGGCCAGCGGAGCGCATTTCCGGCGCGCCCGGCAGATCGGTCAGACTGGCGAGGCCAAAGTGCTCGAGAAAGGCGTCCGTCGTTCCATAGGTGACCGGCCGACCGGGAGTGCGACGCCGGCCGCGCATCCGGACCAGCTTAAGCTCCAGTAAGACGTCAAGCGTACCCCGACTGGCCTGAACGCCACGAACCGCTTCGATCTCCGCGCGGGTGACAGGCTGATGGTAGGCGATGATGGCCAGCGTCTCCTGCGCGGCGCGGGACAGCCGCCTCGGCTCTTCCCGTTCGATGGTCATGAGAAAGGCGAGATCAGGGGCGGTCTGGAAACGCCAGCGGTCGGCGACGCAGGCCAACTCAACGCCCCTTCCCGCGTAACGCCCCGCAAGGTCGGCGATTGCGCGCGCGACGTCCGACCCCTCCGGCAGACGCCGTGCGAGATCATCGAGGCTGAGCGGGCCGGCGGCGGCGAAGAGCAGGGCCTCAACCCGGCGCTCGGTCTCTGCGGGGTCGGGCGCCGCAGGGGTGTCATCGGCGGCCGTCATGCGGCCCCTCCTCGCCGGCTCCGGAGGTAGACGTCCGCAAAGGCCTCGAGCTGGCGGGCCTCCAGCGCGCCTTCTCGGACGAGCTCGAGGCTGGCCGAAAGGGTCGAGGCCAAATAGGAGGCCCGGCTGGGGGAGGAGTCCGAGCCCGAGCTTCGATGGGGAGCGACCCCCGTCAGGGAGGTCCAGCGGGTAAGCTCCGGCAGCAGGCTTCGAAGCCGGTCGCGAGCGGCCTCAAGGGCGTAGGCCTGGGGTTGAGCGGGACTATAGCTGCGCGTATCCGACCGACGGCGCTGATCCACATAGGCTCGCATCAGGGCGTAGAGGTCGCCGTCAAGCCGGGTCGAGGGCAGAATACGGATCGCGTCAGGGTCCCCCCGCTCAAAGACGTCGCGCCCGAGTTGCGGGCGTGCGCGCAGGGCCTCAGAGGCGCTTCGCATCGCGTCTAGCTTAGCCAGACGGAAGGTCAGCTGGGCCGCCACCTCCTCCGCCGGGGCCTCCTCGGGCTGCGCGCGCTCCGGGCGCGGCAGGAGGAGCCGGGACTTCAGAAAGGCCAGCCAGGAGGCCATGACCAGGTAGTCCGCGGCCAGGGAGAAGCTATGCCGCCGCGCCTGCTGGACAAAAGTCAGATACTGCTCTGCAAGACGGGTCACAGATATCCGCAGAAGATCCACTTTCTGCCGCCGGGCCAGGGCGAGAAGGACATGCAGCGGACCTTCATAGCCATCGACGTCAACAATCAGGGCCTCGCCGTCTAGGGCGGCGCCTTCGGCGGCTTCGAAATCCAGGGCGGGCTGGAGGTCGGTCGCTGTGCTCACGCCTGAGCTCCCGCGAGCAGGGCGTCGAAGCGGGCCTCGGCCTCCCGACGGTCAAGTGGTTCCGGGCGACGGGGAATCCGGGCCAGCGCCACCTCCGCCCTGCGGGCCGCCGTTCCGGACAGCAATCCGGCGCCGGCTGCGACAGCCTTCATCTCAGCCATATCCCCGTTGCAATGCAGAACGACGTCGCAGCCGGCGGAAAGGCTCCGGCGCGCCCGTTGCGTCATGTCGCCGTCCAGCGCCTTCATCGACAGGTCGTCACTCAGGATGAGGCCGGAAAAACCCAGCTCCGCCCTGAGCACCCCCTGGATCACCCGCCGCGAGGTCGTAGCTGGCCGACGGGGGTCGAGGGTGCGGTAGAGGACATGGGCGGTCATCGCCATGGGCATGTCCGAGAGGGCCTGGAAGGGCGCGAAGTCCGTCTGACGAAGCGCCTCTGCGGTCGCCTCGACGACAGGCAGATCGAAGTGACTGTCCGAAGTCGCGCGGCCATGCCCGGGAATGTGCTTGATCACCGGCAGCACGCCGCCGGCCAGCAGGCCCTCGGCGACCGCCCGGCCGAGGACGGCCACCGCTTCCGGAGTCTCGCCATAGGCGCGGTCGCCGATGATGTCATGCGCCCCCGGCTGGGGGACGTCCAGGACCGGCGCGCAGTCGACATTGACCCCGAGGGCGCGGAGGTCGTCGGCCATGAGGCGGGCGCCCAGCCGAGCGGCCTCGCGCCGGACAGCAGGACCTCCAGGAAGATTGGCCAGGACTCGCGCCGGCGGGTACGTCCGCCAGTGGGGCGGCCCAAAGCGCTGCACTCGGCCGCCTTCCTGGTCGATCAGGATCGGGGCGTCCTCACGACCCACAGTCTCGCGTAGAGCGGAGACGAGACCCCGCACCTGGTCCGGTCCCTCGATATTGCGGGCGAACAAGATGAACCCCCAGGGACGGACGTCCCGGAAGAAGGCGATCTCCTCGGCGCCTAGTCGGGGCCCGAGGCAGCCATAGATGGCGGCGGACGCCCTCACCGAACGAAACAGGAGCTACCGCCCGCCTTCAGCCGGTCGCAGAAAGTCTGGGCGGCGGCCCGGTCCGGGAAACCCGTGACGGTCGTGCGGAACAGGGTCGAGCCTTCCCGCTCAACCTTTTCGATCTGCTTGCCGCGCCCGCCGCCGCCGCCCCTGGCCACAGCAGCGCCCCATTCCCTTTCAGCGATCGCGGCGGAGGAGAAGGCGCCGATCTGCACACTGAAGAGGCCGCCCGAAGCGGCCGGCTTGGGCGGCGCCGGGGCTGGCCTCGGGGGCGACGCTGGGGGCTTGACGTCGGGCCGGGGTGCAGGCTTGGGCGCAGTCGCGACGGGAGGAGCCGACCCCGGAGACGGGGTCTTGGGCAGGACAACCACGGGCGCAGGCGGAGGCGAGGCGACGGGGGCTGGCGGGGGCGAGCTGGGCGCAGCAGCAGGCGGGGCGATGGCTGGCGCTGGGGGGATCGGTCTCGGAAGAGGCTGCTCCGGCGGCGGTGTGAAGTTCGGTTGCAAGGGCCGCGGCTCGCCCTCGGCCTGCTGGTAAATCTTGAGGCCCACGGCAGGGTCGACGTCACCCGACTTCGCCGGCGCCTCAGCCCGAAGGGCGCCGACCGGCGTGCCAATGGGCTTGGGCGTACGGGCGCCCTGCGACAAGCCGCCGCGGTAGAAGGCGAAGATCGCCGTCGCCAGAGCCAGCAGCAGCATAACGGACAGAACCAGAGTCAGGGGTGTAGGGCCTCGGGCCACCCGCCGGTCCCGTCGGTCAAACGACAAAGGTTCGTCGTACGGCGGGCCACCACCGCGATCATGATCAGACATGGCCAATCCTGTCTTTCGCGAACGAATCAGCAAAGCTCGCCGCCAAGGGTGCAGTCTAACCGCCGGAGCCGCGCCGGCGCACCCCGGGCGTCCTCAGGACCAAACCTCGAGCTGGAACAGCCGCCGATGCTCCTCTATGGCGAACCGGTCAGTCATGCCGGCGATATAGTCGCAGACGCTGCGGGCCCGGGATGCCTCGTCCCGCCCCTCCAAAGCGGCAAAAATGTCTGCGGGCAGGACGTCAGGCTCCGCCATAAACAGCTGAAACATCTCGGCCAGGATTCGCCGAGCCTGGCTGCGCGTGCGGTTCACGCGCCAGTGTCGGTACATCCGGTTCATCAGAAACTCGCGAAGGGCTGAGAGGTCCTCCAGCATGGGCCGGGAGAAGGCCACCAGGGCGTGGTCCAGGGCCCGCACCGCGTCGGCCGAGGTCACCCCCGTCTGCGCCACCCGGCGGGTGGTCTCGGCGATGACGTCATCGACCATGGCGCCAATCATGCGGCGGACCGCCTCCATGCGCGTGATCGCCGGGTCGAGGTCGGGATAGTCCCGCTTCACCCCCTGCAGGATCGGACCGATGAGCGGCACGTCCATAAGATCCGTCAGGGTGAACATGCCCGCCACCACCCCGTCGTCCACGTCGTGATTGTTATAGGCGATGTCATCGGCGAGGGCCGCGACCTGGGCCTCCGCCGAGGCCCAACCGCCCAACTCCAGGCTGTAGCTCTGGTCGAACTCGGCCACGGCGCTCCAGGAGGGACGCTCCAGGCGCGAGGTCACAGGGCCATTGTGCTTGATGACGCCCTCAAGGGTCTCCCAGGTCAGGTTCAGCCCCTCCCAGAGCGGATAGCGACGCTCCAGACGGGTGACGACCCGGAAGGTCTGCACATTGTGGTCAAAGCCGCCGAAGGGCTGCATGGCGGCGTCCAGCTCGTCCTCGCCGGCATGGCCGAAGGGCGGATGCCCCAGGTCGTGCGCCAGGGCGATGGTCTCGGCCAGGTCCGCCTCCAGGCCGAGGGCTGTAGCGACCGACCGCGCGATCTGGGCCACCTCCAGGGAGTGGGTCAGGCGGGTGCGGTAATGATCGCCCTCGTGGGCCACGAAGACCTGGGTCTTCTCCTTCAGGCGTCGAAAGGCGGTGGTGTGGATGATCCGGTCCCGGTCCCGGGCGAAGGGCGTGCGGGTGCGGCTTTCCGGCTCCTCGTGGCGGCGGCCGCGGGAGGCGGCGGCGCTCTGGGCGTAGGCGGCGCGGGGGTCGGCCATGCGATCGGCGGCTCCAGGAGATCGGCCCCTTCCAAGGCGGCCAAACCGGGGTCATATAGAGCACTATGGCCAAGGATGCAGTCTTGAACGCCCCGGACCTGTCCCTTTCCCCTGCGGCGGCGCAGCGGATCGCAGAGTTGTCGCGCCTCGAGGGGCGGCCCCTGATGCTCCGGATCGGCGTCGACGCCGGCGGCTGTTCGGGGTTCCAGTACCAGTTCGACCTCGTCGAGGCGGCGGCGCCCGACGACCTGCGGATCGAGCGCGACGGCGCCACAGCCCTGGTGGACGAGATCAGCCTCGTCCTGCTGAAGGGCTCCGAGATCGACTTCGTCGACGAACTGGCCGGGGCGGAGTTCCGGGTGCGCAATCCCAACGCCCGGTCCAGCTGCGGCTGCGGCGTCAGCTTCTCGATCTGAGCCCGTGCGGATCGCCACCTGGAACGTCAATTCCATCAACGCCCGTCTTGAGACGGTGCTGCGCTGGTTCGAGGCCGAGCGCCCCGATGTCGCCTGTCTCCAGGAGATCAAGTGCGTCGATGAGAAGTTCCCCGCTGAGTCCTTCGAGCGGCTGGGCTACAATGTCGCGGTCCATGGCCAAAAGACCTACAACGGCGTGGCCCTCCTCAGCCGGACGCCGATGGAGGATGTGAGCCGGGGGCTCCCCGGCGATCCCTCCGATGAGCAGGCCCGGTACATCGAGGCGGTGGTCTCCGGTCCACGGCCCGTCCGCGTGGCGTCGATCTACCTGCCCAACGGCAACCCGCTGGGGTCAGATAAGTTCGACTACAAGCTGGCCTGGATGGAGCGGCTCCATCGCCACGCTGCGGAGCTGCTCCGGCTCGAGGAACCGCTGGCCCTGATGGGCGACTACAATGTGATCCCAGGGCCGCTCGACGCCGCCAATCCCGGCGAGTGGACCGGCGACGCCCTGTTCCAGCCCGAAAGCCGGGCGGCCCTGCGCACTCTCCTGTGGCTGGGGCTGACCGACGCCTGGACCGAGGTCGGCGAGGGGCCGGGCGGCTTCACCTTCTGGGACTATCAGGCCGGCGCCTGGCCGAAGAACAACGGCATCCGGATCGACCACGCCCTCCTTTCACCCCAGGCGGCGGACCGCCTCCTCTCCTGCCGGATCGACCGCGCGCCGCGAGGGTGGGAGAAGCCCTCAGATCACACACCCCTGATCATCCAGCTGAACTGACCTCGCCGCACACCTGGATGGAGCTTGGCTGAGGCGGCTCGCGCCCGGTCAGATCATGAGCTGGCCACACATCATGGCCGATAGCTTGACAGCGTAAGGGCGCCATCGCAGCCTCCGGCCTCACCGCAGACGCGAGGGGCTTGTCATGCTGGAATTGGTCTTGGCCTCAGCGGCCTTTGTTCTCCTGCACCTCTGCATTTCCGGAACGGTTCTCCGGGATCGTCTGGTGTCGCGATTGGGAGAGGGCGCCTATATGGGCCTCTTCTCCCTCGCCTCGGTCGCCATCCTGGTCTGGATGATTATGGCCTATGGCGCGGCTCGGGCGGAGGGTGTGAACCCGACCTGGTGGACCACGACGCCGCTTACCCTGCATCTTCAGCTGATCGTGATCCTTGTCGCCTTCCTGCTGGCGGTTCCCGGGCTGTTGGCCCGCAACCCCGGCTCCGTTGGCCAGACCGGCGCCCTGGAGGACGCCGACCCGGTGCGAGGTATCCTGCGCATCACCCGTCACCCTTTCCTTTGGGGGGTCGGGATCTGGTCCGCTGGCCACCTGCTGGTGAATGGAGACCTGATCTCGCTCATCCTGTTCGGGAGCTTGGGCGTCCTGGCCATCGGCGGGGCGGCCAGCATCGACGCCAAGCGACGGCGCACCCACGGTGAGAGATGGGCGAGCTTTGAGGCGAAGTCCTCCTTCGTTCCCTTCGCCGCCATCCTTGCCGGCCGACAGACCTTCAAGCCGGGAGAGCTCGCCCTACCCGCCCTGATCGGTGGCGCGGTCTATCTCGTTGTACTGATCGGCCATCCGCTCATCGCGGGCGTTTCCGCTCTGGGATGACTGGCGGCTCAGATGTCGGCGTAGACGTGCCTCTCACCCGCCATGCCGGGATGGGTGACGGCGCCCTCATGGGCCGGGCCGACAATCTGGGCGTACTTCCAGAGGGCGCCTGAACCGTAATCGGTGACCCGCGGCTTCCAGGCCTGGCGGCGACGCTCCAGCTCCGCCGGATCGACCTCCAGGTCCAGGACGCCCGCATCCGCATCGATAAAGATAATGTCTCCGTCCCGAACCAGGCCGATCGGGCCGCCCATCTGGGCCTCGGGGCCCACATGGCCGATGCACAGGCCGCGCGTAGCGCCTGAGAAGCGGCCATCCGTGACAAGGGCCACCTTGTCGCCCCGCCCCTGCCCGGTCAGGGCTGCGGTCGTCGACAGCATCTCACGCATGCCGGGGCCGCCGCGGGCGCCTTCATAGCGGATGACCAGGACGTCGCCGTCCTTATAGTCGCCGCGCTCGACAGCTTCAAAGCAGGCCTGTTCGCCGTCAAACACCCGGGCCGGACCCCGGTGAGATCGGTGCGAGGCCATGCCCGCCACCTTGACGATGGCGCCGTCCGGGGCGAGCGAGCCCCACAGGCCGACCACGCCGCCGGTGGGCGAAAGCGGGTTGGAAACCGGACGGATGACCTCCTGGTCGTCGCGCCAGATTACGTCCTTCACGTTCTCGGCGATGGTCTTGCCGGTGACGGTCATGCAGTCGCCGTGGATGTAGCCGCCCTCCAGCAGGGTCTTGAGCAGCATGGGCATGCCGCCCGCCTCGCCCATGTCCTTGGCGACGAAGCGGCCGCCAGGCTTGAGGTCGGCGATGAGCGGGGTCCGCTGGGCGATCTCGGCGAAGTCGCGGAGGGTGAAGGAGATGCCGCACTCATGGGCCATGGCCGGCAGGTGAAGTCCGCCATTGGTCGATCCGCCGGTGGCCGCGATCACCGCGGCTGCGTTCTCGAAGGACTTGCGGGTGACGATGTCCCGGGGGCGCAGCTGGGTCTCGATCAGGCGCACCACCGCCTCCCCCGAGGCCACGGCGTAGGCGTCGCGGCTGAGGTAGGGCGCCGGCAGGGCCGCCGAGAGCGGCAGGGCCAGGCCGATGGCCTCCGAAACGCAGGCCATGGTGTTGGCGGTGAACTGGCCGCCACAGGCGCCGTCGGACGGACAGGCATGCTGCTCGAGGGAGCAGAGGTCCTCCAGGCTCATCTTGCCGGCCGAGTGCTGGCCGACCGCCTCAAAGACATCGACCACGGTGACGTCCCGGCCCTGCCAGGAGCCCGGCAGGATGGAGCCGCCATAGAGAAAGACCGAAGGCACGTTCAGGCGCAGCATGGCCATCATCATGCCTGGCAGGGACTTGTCGCAGCCGGCGATGCCCACGAGGGCGTCGTAGCCGTGGCCACGCATGGTCAGCTCGACGGAGTCGGCGATCAGATCCCGGCTGACGAGGGAGGAGCGCATGCCCTCATGGCCCATGGCGATGCCGTCCGTGACGGTGATGGTGCAAAACTCCCGGGGAGTGGCGCCGGCCTTCTTGACCCCTTCGGAAACCGCATGGGCCTGACGCATCAGGGCGGTGTTGCAGGGCGCCGCCTCGTTCCAGCAGGAGGCCACGCCGACGAAGGGCTGGGCGATCTCCCGCGTGCCCAGGCCCATCGCGTAGTAATAGGACCGGTGCGGCGCCCGAGCCGGACCCTCCGTCACATGACGGCTCGGAAGGCGGGACTTGTCCCAGGTTCCATCAGGCTTGCGGGTCACGGGGGGCCTCCTCTGCAGCGTGCGTTCCTCCCTAGCGGGAGGCGGTGAGGGTTGGAAGCCCCGGCGGCGACAGGGGGATCAAAGCAGGCTAGACCCTTCAGCAAAACAGGGGGAGATCATGGCCCAGGACCCTCAGGCGGAACGCGCCCGGCTGCGCTCGATCCTTGCGGGATCCGCCGGCAACATGGTCGAGACCTTCGACTGGTTCGTCTACGCCGCCTTCGCCCTCTACTTCGCCCCGGTCTTCTTTCCCAAGGGAGACCAGACCGCCCAGCTCCTGGGCTCGGCCGCCGTCTACGCCGTAGGGTTCCTCGCCCGGCCGTTTGGCGCCTGGATCATGGGGCTCTACGGCGACAGGGCCGGACGGCGGGCGGCGATGATCCTCGCCGTGGGACTCATGTGCCTGGGCTCGCTGATCATCGGCCTATGCCCCGGCTACGCCCAGATCGGGCTGGCGGCGCCCGCCATCCTGGTCCTGGCCCGCATCCTCCAGGGGGTCAGCATGGGGGGCGAGTATGGGGCCAGCGCCACCTACCTCTCTGAAATGGCCTCGCGGGACCGCCGGGGCTTCTGGTCGGGGATCTTCTACTCGACCCTGATGTCGGGGCAGCTCCTGGCCCTCCTGCTCCTGCTGGCCCTGACCGCGATCCTGCCGCCCGAGCAGATGAACGCCTGGGGATGGCGGGTGGCGTTCATTGTCGGAGCCCTGATGGCCACGGCCGTGCTGGTCATGCGCAGGGGCATGGAGGAAACCCCGTCGTTCAAGGCTCGTGACGGCTCCCGGACGGCCACCTGGCGGCTTGTCAGCGAGCACCCGCGCGAGACGATGATGGTCTTCGGCCTCACCGCCGGAGGCACCCTCGCCTACTACACCTTCGGGACCTACATGCAGAAGTTCCTGGTCAACACCTCGGGGTTCTCGAGGGACCAGTCGAACCTGATCACGACGGCGGCCCTGGCCTGCTTCGTGCTGATGCAGCCCCTGTCCGGAGCTCTTTCCGACCGCTTCGGGCGACGGGCCCTGCTGCTGGCCTTCGGCATCGGCGGGGTCGCCATGACCTGGCCGGTCCTCTCCACCCTGGCCGAGACGCGCGAGCCCCTGACCGCCTTCCTGCTGGTGCTGGGCAGCCTGGCCGTGGTCAGCGGCTACACCTCCGTCAGCGCCATCGTGAAGGCGGAGATGTTCCCGACCGAAATCCGGGCCCTGGGCGTCGCCCTGCCCTACGCCATCGCCAACGCCCTGTTCGGAGGCACAGCCGAGTTCATCGCCCTCAGCTTCAAGCAGGCTGGCTTCGAGCCCGGGTTCTACATCTATGTCACGGTGGTCATCGGGATGTCCCTGGCGACCTACCTGGTCATGCCCGACACCCGCAGAACCAGCCGGATTATCGAGGACTGAGCCCTCTCAGACGTCTTCGGGGACGTCGAAGCTGCGCGGCTCAAGACCGGCCATCCGGCGGCCCCAGGCGATCTCGTAGGCCTTCTCGACCTGGCGGCGGGTCCGGTCCGTGTCGAAGAGGGGCGCGCCCGGCAGGTTCGCGGCCAGCCGCGCCTTGAGGGCCGCCAGCCGCCCGGGATCCCGGGCGAGCGCCAGGGCCAGGGCCTTGTAGTCTTCGAGCGAGGTCGTCACCAGGTCCGGCAGGCCTGTCGCCCGAAGGAGGGAGGCGGCGACCCGGGCGGCGAAGCTGCGCCCCGCGCAGGTCACCAGGGGCAGGCCCGCCCAGAGGGCGTCGCTGGCGGTGGTGTGGGCGTTGTACGGCAGGGTGTCCAGGAAGAGGTCCGCCAGCCGGTGACGGGCCAAGTGATCCGGCAGGGGCGCCTTGGGGGCGAAGATCAGCCGTCCGGCGTCGACCCCCCTGGCGTCGGCCTCGCGACGGAGGTTCGCCTCGATCACGGCATCGCCGCCCAGGAGCCAGAGAACGGACCCGGGAACCTCCTGCAGGAGCTGCATCCAGACGTCGAAGACCGGCGGCGTGATCTTGTAACTGGCGTTGAAGCTGCAGAAGACAAAGCCGGTTTCCGGAAGGCCGACCTCGGCCCGGGTCGGGGTCCTCTCGGAGATCACCCGACGATCGTCATTCGGCTGGTAGGCGAAGGGAAGCCGGATGATCTTTTCGTCGTAACTCCCCGATTCTTCAGCCGGAATGACCGTGTGATCCGCCAGGATGTAGTCTGCGGCGATCGTCCCCATGGCGCCGGGATAACCAAGGTAGTTGATCTGGACGGGCGCAAAGCGGCGCGCGAAGACCCCCGGTCGGCAGTGGGTGGTGAAGCCGTTCAGGTCGACGGCGATGTCGATCTCCGCCGAGCGGAGGGCGGCGGCGATCCCTGCATCATCCATGGCGGAGACGTCTGTGAAGGTGTCACAGGCGGCCCGGACACGGGCCCGCATCTCATCTTCCACGAGAGGCGGCAGGGCGAAGGCGTGGATCTCGAACCGGCTGCGGTCATGGCGCTCCAGCATTCCCACCAAGAGTTGCGAAACGGCGTGGATCCGAAGATCCGAGGAGACATAGCCCACACGGAGGCGATCATGGCGATAGGTCTCGCCCGTCCAGACCGCCGGCAGCGGTTCCGGAAATCGGCTCTTCATATGGGTGCGGACGCAGTCCATCTGGTCCGCCGGATCGTCATTGTGGGCCAGGAAGGTGAAGGGGATGGTCACCGGCTCGCCGCGCCGGACGCCATCCCGCACCTCGGCCTGCAAGACTTCGAAGTCGCGCCAGTCGCAGCAGCGCATCTGCTGGTCCACCAAGGCGCCGGTCAGGTCGGGAAGCGAGGGCTGCAAGGCCCGAGCCGCGCGGTAGGACTCCACGGCCTCAGCATGCCGCTTCAGGGCTGAGAGAAGATGTCCCCGGTTCGAATGCGCCAGGGCGTAACCAGGTTCGGCGGCGAGAGCCGCATCCAGGGCGGCCAGGGCTTCCGCATTCCGGCCCATGGAGCGAAGGGCGTTGGAGCGAAGGTTGTGCGCATCCGCCGATCCCGGGCGCAAGGTTGCGGCCCGAGTGGCGAAGTCGAGAGATCGGGCGTCGTCATTGAGGGACCGAAAGGCCCGGCTGAGCCCAAGGAGGGCGTCGACACGACCCGGATCCCGCTCCACAAGGCGTGACCAGACCTCGATGGCCTCCCGGACCCGCCCGACGGACCGGAGGGCGACACCAAGGTTGTAGGCGGCGTTCCCATGCTCGGGACGGTCATCCAGAACCTGCCGGTAAACAGGAACGGCCTCCCGCGCCCGGCCGGCCCGATGGAGACCGACCGCGGCGTTGAAGCGGGCCTCGATCTCCGCGTCCGTCACGCCGAGGTCGGGGCCGAAAGCGCGGCTTCGACCGCAGAGACGATTTCCGCGGCCTGGGGATCCGTGCGAGGTCCGAAGGCGGCGATCAGCTGGCCGTCACGACCGACCAGCAGCTTGTGGAAGTTCCACGCCGGGTCGGCGGCCTCGCCCAGGGTCTCCAGGGCCCACTTGTAGAAGGGGTGGGCGGAGGCGCCCTTGACGTCTTCCTTGGCGGTCAGCGGGAAGTCGATGTTGAACCGGGTTTCGCAGAAGGCCTTGATCTCGGCTTCGGTCCCCGGCTCCTGGCCCATGAACTGATTGCAGGGAACGCCCAGCACGGTGAGCCCCTGGTCCCGATACTTCGCATAGAGAGCCTCGAGCCCCTCGTACTGCGGGGTCAGGCCGCAGCGGGAGGCGGTGTTCACCACCAACACGGCGCGGTCGCGGAATCCGGTCAGGGGAAGCGGTTCCCCGTCGATCGAGCGGAACGAGAAGTCATAGAGGTTGGTCATCGGAGTCTCCTGTCGAGAGGTCAGTCGTGGTGTCGGGGGCCGGTGTCTTCCACCGCATGCTCGATGGCGAGGGCGAGGTCCAGAGCCCGGGCGGCCTCCTCGCCGGTCACGACGGGCCGGTCCCGCTCTCCCCGGACGCAGTCCAGGAAGGCGCCGACGCTGGCGCCGAGGGGGTCGCGGGCGCCGGGCGTGTCGGCGAAGTCCGGGTTGAGGTCGAACCGGGTGGTGTTGCGGAAGGTCCGGGCCAGGAAGTCGATCTCCAGCTCTCCGGAGGGATAGACCACCTTCATTGACCGGCGCCGCTCGGGGGCCATGCGCGAGGCGTCGAAGATCGCCGTGAAGCCGTCATCGAAGGTCACCTCGGCGCGCACGGCGTCGAGCCCGCCGCTATAGGCGATGTCGCCCTCCCCCTCGGCCGTCAGGGGCGCACCCGCCGAGAGGGCCAGGGCGAGATCGAGGTCGTGGATCATCAGGTCGAGGATGACGGAGATGTCGAGGCTGCGCTGGCTGACAGGCCCCTGACGTACGGCCTCCAGCCTGAGGGGCCGCTCCGGCGCGCTGAACAGGCCGATGGCGTCGAAAACCACCCGCTCCTGATGCCCGCAGGCCACCACCAGGCCGCGCCGCGACGCCTCCGCAAGGATTCGGTCGGACTCCTCCAGGCTGACGGCCAGGGGCTTCTCCACATAGACCGGCCGCCCGGCCCTGAGGGCCGCCAGGGCACCCTCGGCGTGCAGGACCCCGGGGGACGCCACGGTCACCACATCGACAGCGTCCAGGAAGGCGGACAACTCCGAGAAGGCTTCCGCCTGGTGGCGGGAGGCCACATCGCGGGCCCGCTCCAGGTCCGGATCAAAGACGGCGGCCAGCCGCGCGCCCGCAGCCTGGGCGTACTGGCGGGCGTGGTAGCCCCCGAACACCCCGGCGCCGATCACCCCGCCCCTCAGGACCTTGTCCATTCTCTGCTCCGGAATCCTGGCTTGCAGCTAGCATTCCGCGTTACCAGACGCCACCTTGGGCGAAGTTCCAGAACAGCGGCGCCGCCGCCTCGTCCAGAGATTTAGGGGGAAGACATGACCACTTCACGGGAAATCCGACTTCGCAGCCGCCCGCAGGGCCTGCCCGCCGCCGCCAACTTCGAGCTCGCCACCGTGGAGCTTGCCGCCCCCGGGCCGGGCGAGGTCCAGGTCCGCAACACCTGGATGACCGTCGATCCCTACATGCGCGGGCGCATGAACGACGTGAAGAGCTATGTCCCGCCCTTCCAGCTGGGCCGGCCCCTTGAGGGCGGCGCCATCGGGGAGGTGATCGCCTCCAACGACCCGGCCCTGCAGCCCGGCGACCTCGTGCAGTCCAACTTCGGCTGGCGCGAGGCCTTCAACGCTCCGGCATCGAGCGTCCAGAAGCTCAACACCCATGGCCTGCCGACCGAGGCCTTCCTGGGCGTGGCCGGCATGCCGGGCCTGACCGCCTATGCCGGCCTGCTCCGCGTCGCCGCGCTCAAGCCAGGTGATGTGGTCTTCGTCTCCGGCGCCGCCGGGGCCGTGGGCTCCCTCGTGTGCCAGATCGCCAAGCTGAAGGGCCACAAGGTCATCGCCTCGGCCGGCGGCGCTGAGAAGGCCAGGTTCCTTAAGGACGAGATCGGGGTCGATGCGGTGATCGACTACAAGGCGACGGGCGACAGCGCCGCCGCCCTGACCGCCGCCCTGGCCGAGGCGGCGCCCGAGGGGATCGACGTCTACTTCGACAATGTCGGCGGCGGCCACCTGGAGGCGGCCCTGAACGCGGCCCGCCCCTACGCCCGCTTCGCCATCTGCGGCATGATCTCCATGTACAACGCCGAGGCGCCCGTCCCCGGCCCGTCGAACATGGCCCTGATCATCGGCAAGAACCTGCGGCTCGAAGGCTTCATCGTCTCCAACCACTGGGACATGATGGGCGACTTCCTGAAGGAACTCGGCGCCTGGCACGCCCAGGGCAAGTTGAAGTGGCGCCAGACCGTGCGCGAGGGCATCGCCTCCGCCCCCGACGCCTTTATCGGCCTCTTCACCGGGGCCAATATGGGCAAGATGCTGGTCAAGCTGGCCTAACCGCCGGCGAAGGACCTCAGGGCGGCCTCGGCGACGGGGCCGCCCCACTCCTGGACGAAGTGCCCGGCTTCGGGAATCCGCAGGGGCTCCGGGCAGTTGGGCAGGAAGCGCCTCAGGTCCTCCATGACCGGCGGCCCCAGCACCATGTCGGCCTCTCCGATCGCCATGAAGGTCTTGCCCTTGAACTCCTTGGACCAGAAGTCCTGGGCGGCGAGGCTCTCTTCGATGCCCTCCATGCCGGGGTCGGTCATGACCCGCTCGGGAAAGGCGCGGACCCCGGCCTTGTAGCGGATATCCGGGAAGGGGGCGTCGTAGGCCGCGCGCTCAGCCTCCGTCAGGTGCGGCGTCCCCCGCCCGATGAGGGCGCCCACCGCCAGGTCCGGATTGGCCTTGGCGTAGGCCCGCCAGGCGAGGAAGCCCTCGGAAGGCGGGGTCCCCGCCGCCAGGGTCGTGTTCATGGCGATCAGGCGGGAGAGCCGGCCCCGGAACCCTTCATCCACCGGCAGGGTCAGGCCGATCAGGCCGCCCCAGTCCTGGACCACCAGGGTGATGTCCTGCAGGTCCAGCCGCTCGACCAGGGCCAGAAGCATCCGACGGTGGAAGTGAAAGCCATAGACGGCGTCGTCCACCGGCTTGTCCGAGCGCCCGAAACCGAACAGGTCCGGCGCCGCCACCCGGGCGCCCGAGGCCAGGAAGGCCGGGATCATCCGCCGGTAGAGAAAGCTCCAGGTGGGCTCACCGTGCAGGCACAGGAAGGTCGGCGCCCCGGTCTTCGGCCCCTCGTCGATCACCGCACAGCGCAGGCCCTCGTACCCTGGCAGATCGTCGATGTAGTGCGGCGCCCATGGAAAGTCGGGCAGGTCGGCGAAGCGTTCGTCGGGGGTGCGCAGGGCGTCGATCATGGGGCGGTCCTCGTCAGGCTGGGCCCAGCCTCCCACGGGTTGACCCCGTGACCAAGTCCGCCCGTTGGCGCGGGGACGCCCAGCCGCTAGAAAGACCCCAGCACAGCCCGGAGCCCGCCCGTGTCCCGCCTCTTCAACGCCTACGTCATCGTCGACTGGAGCGCCGCCGCCAAGCCGACCACCGGGGCGGATTCCGTCTGGATCGGCGTAATGAAGCGGGATGTCCGCTTCCGCCTGACCTTCGAGGCCTTCAATCCGCCGACCCGGGCGGAAGCCGAAAAGAAGCTGACGGTCCTGCTTGACGACTTCCGCAAGCGGTCCGAACGCGCCCTTCTGGGCTTCGACTTCCCCCTCGGCTTCCCGCGCGGCTTTGCCGCCTCGCTCAGCCTCCCCGGCGAGGCGCCCTGGCGGGCGGCCTGGGACCAGCTGGACCGGATGGTCAAGGACAAGCCGGACAACACCAACAACCGCTTCGGCGTGGGCTCGGAGATCAACCGGCGCATGACCGGCGGCCCCTTCCCCTTCTGGGGCTGCCCGCCCAAGGACGCCCTGACCACCCTCCAGCCCAAGCGCACGCGGGACCATGGCCCCGACGACCTGCCGGAGTTCCGCCACGCCGACGCCGCAGCCAAGGCCGCCTCGATCTGGAAGCTCTATTACAACGGCTCGGTGGGCGGTCAGGCCCTGCTGGGCATCCCCTTTGTGCGCCGCCTGCAGGCGAACCGGGGCGAGGGCTTCCGCATCTGGCCCTTCGAGACCGGCTTCCAGCCCCTGTCCGAGGCCGCCCTGGCGGGGGTGGAGGTGGTGGCGACCGAGGTCTACCCCTCCCTCTACAAGGCCCAGCCCGGACCGGGCGAGGTCAAGGACCTGGCCCAGGTGCGCGCGACCGCCGAGCACTTCGCCCGGCTGGACGAGGCCGGAAAGCTGGGCGCCGTCTTCGGCCCCGGCAAGGCCCTGGCTCCCGAAGTGGTCGCCGACGCCGAACGTGAAGAAGGCTGGATCCTGGGGGTCGAGGGTTAGGCTTGGCCGCCCCCTCCCCACCCCGGCGACGCCGTTGACCCCCTCAGTCAGCTTCGCCGACAGCTCCCCCTGATGGGGAGCAATTGAGAGCCTCATTCCTCCCCCAAGGGGGAGGTGGACCGGGGCAAGGCCCCGGGCCGGAGGGGGTCAATGGAATCGCCGCTGACCCCAACCTCTAGCCAAACCGGGCCAGGAAGCTTGTTGGAGTCAGGCTGACATGGGCGTCCAGGGGCGGCGCCAGGTCTCGCGGTTGTCATTGGCCACCTCCAGCTCGTTGCGGCCGATGTGGAAGGCCGAGCGCTCCCAGCCATTCGTGGTCTTGACCTCGACCAGTCGGGGCCGGCCCTCGGGCGTGAAGCTGGAGATGTCGTAGCCGGCGCCGTCGCCATCCTCCTGGGAGGTCCAGCGGACCTGGGCGGCGAGATCGCTGCGACCCGCTGTGGCCAAGGCATGGCGCTCATGGGCGAGCACCAGGGCCTCGCCGGCCCGACCCAACTCCCGGTTCCGGGCGTCCGCCTCAGCCGGGTCGAAGCGTCGCGCGATGGCCTCGGCGCGGATGGGGTCAAGGAGGGGGCGGTTGAGTGGCGGTGGCGGAGGCTGGAAGAAGAGCGCCTGGGCCTCCTGTGCACCAGGTGAGGAGCCTCGATAGGGCGTCCTGTCCCTCCCTAGGCGCCCAAGCACTGCGTCGATAAGCCGGACCTGGAAGGCATGCGCAGGCAGATAACCCAGGATCCAGGGCTGGTTCAGGAGCTGCATGACCGCACTGATGTTCCGGTGCTTGAACTCGATCGACTTGTGCGACCGTCCCGGCAGGCGCGCCTGCAGCGCTCGGTTGTGCGCCGCCTTGTTGAAGGGCCGCCCGGCGAGTTCGTCCGCCAGCATGTCGAAATAGTCTGCGACGATCCGGTCGTTCTCGGCGTCCGTCCAATCCCCGCCGCCGGTCACCCCACTGGCCTCCGGGACAGGATGACGAAGCGGCTGAGGAGCAGGACTGAAGACAGGAGGCTGGCGATCAGGACGCCCTCGACAATGCCATTGACGCCCCGCCCAGCCGGCAGCGCCAGGAACCAGGCCAGGGGAGCCATGACCAGGACGTAGCTGACGAAGTGGGCGCCGGTGGGAACCAGGATGTCCCCCCGCGCCCGGAGGGACTGGGCGACGACCACCTGGAGGGCGTCGGGCGGGATGATGGCCGCGGCAAGGATGAGGGCCGGGATGGCGAGGGCCAGGGTCGCGGCATCCGTCGTATAGCCTGCGGCGATGAGGTTCGCCCCCAGCCAGACGACCAGGGTGACCAGAAGGCAGAAGGCCAGGGTGACGCCATAGGCGATCAGGCTGATGCGGCGGATCGCCTCGGCATCCCGGGCGCCATAGGCCCGGCCCACCAGCACCGACACGGCGGTGGCGATGCCCAGTGGCACCATGAAGGCCACCGAGATGACATTGACCACGATGCTCCAGGTCGCGACCTGAAGGGTCCCCAGCCATCCGGCGATGACGTTCATGCCGGCGAAGGCGGCCATCTCGAAGAAGCCCGAGGCGCCGGCGCCCAGGCCGATCTGTGTCTGCTCTGAAGCCGCCTTGGGCGCCGGGGGCGCCGGCGTGAAGACGCCAAGGCTCCGGGCCTCGGGCATGCGCAGGATGTAGACGACCAAGGCCAGGGTCAGGGCGGCCCGGGCGATGAGGGTGGCGAGGGCCGCACCGGCGGCGCCAAGAGCGGGCAGGTCAAAGTTCCCGGGCACCAGGACCAGCAGGGCGAGAAGGTTCACCAGGTTGGCCGCCCACATGAAGACCGCCCCGATGCGGGGACGGCCCAGCCCCTCCAGCCAGGCCGAGCAGGCCGATCCGATCACGAACAGGGGCATGGACAGGGCGAAGATCTGCAGGGGCGGCGTCGCCCCGGCCACAAGATCCTCCGGCAGTTGAAGCAGGCCGAGAATCCAAGGTCCCAGGAAGAAAAGCGCGGCCGCCGCGAAGACGCCGACCTTGATCCCATAGACCACGCCTCGCCTGAGGACCGCCCCTGTCTCTTCCGGCCGACCCTCCCCAATGGCGCGGGCGGTCATGACCTGGACCCCGCCGAGGAGCGCGGTGCCCACGACCAGAACCACAGTACTGGGAGCCCAGGCCATGGCGTGCCAGCCCAGCTGGACAGCGGAATAGCGACCCACGACGATGGCGTCGCTGAGGCCCATGGTCATCATTCCCAGCCGGGAGATGACCACCGGCCAGGCCAGGGTGAAGAGGGCGGCCAGGTCCTGGCGCACCGCATCATGACGGCGCTCATCCGCCCCTGCGGTCATGCCGGACCTCCCATCGAAAACCGCGCGACACTGCCTTTTCCGGACGCGCCGGGCAAGGCGCGTGGCTCAGCGGCTGAAGACCGCCACGAGCTCGAGGTGCGATGACCAGAGGAACTGGTCTACGGGACGGATGCGTTCCAGCCTGAAACCGCCGTCGACAAGGCGCCGGGCGTCCCGGGCGAAGGTGGCGGGATTGCAGGAGACGCCCACGACCCGAGCGGCTCCCGACTGGGCGATCCCGGCGGCCTGGGCCAGGGCGCCGGCGCGGGGCGGATCAAAGACGACGGCGTCGATTCGTTTCAGCTCGACCGCCGAAAGAGGACGCCGGAAGAGGTCGCGGGCCTCGGCGGTGACGCCATGCAGGCCCGGCGCCGTGGCCACGGCGGCGGCCAGGGCGCGGATGGCGGGGGCGGACCCGTCTATGGCCAGGACCGGGGCGACCTCCGCCAGGGGGAAGGTGAAGGCGCCGAGGCCACAGAAGAGGTCGGCAATGCGCCGCGCCCCGTCCACGGCGACCCGGGCCTCGGCGACCATGGCGGCTTCGGCGGCGGGGTCAGCCTGCAGGAAGGCGCCGGCCGGCAGGGCCACCCGGGCGCGGCCAATCCTCAGGCTGGGCTGGCGTTGCTGGAACAGGATGTCGCCGGCCAGGGTCAGACGGGCGAGGCCGGCCTCGGCGGCAAGCGCCGCGACCTCCTGCCGGGCGTCGGCTGACAGGCCGCCCGACCGCGCCTCGACGCCCGTCACGTCGATGTCCAGGCCGTCGTCCGTCACGGTGACATGCAGGGAGGGCGCCGACTTCGGGTGCTCCAGCAGCGGCGCCGCCAGCCGCCGCAGGGCCGGAAGGGCGCGCACGATGGCGGGGTTAAGGACGGCGCACGCCTCGATGTCGACCAGGCTCCAGGACTTGCGGGTCTTGAAGCCGATCCGCGCCTCGGCCCGGGAGGATCCCCGGCGGACGTGGAGGGCCGCCCGGCGACGCCCGCCGGGCGCGGTGCGGTAGACCGGAAGGATCTCGGTCTCCAGCCGCTCCAGGGCCAGGGTGGCCCTCAGGCGCTCGACCTTCCAGGCCAGGGCGGAGGCCGCATCCCAGTGCTGGAGGACGCAGCCGCCGCAGGTCCCAAAATGCGGACAGGGCGGGGTCCGGCGCGACGGGCTGGGGGCCAGCACCTCGTCAAGGACGGGGCCTTCCGGCCCGGCCCGCAGGCGCACGGTCTCCCCGGGCAGGGCTCCGGCGACATGCAGGACGTCGCCATCGTCCAGGGGGATCACGCCATCCCCCTCCCCGCCCATGGCCGTTACGGCGAGGGGACCCGCGGGGGGGGTTGCGGGGGGCGTCCGGGAGGTCTGGGACTGGGGGGGTCTGCGGAGGGGCACGGCGACAGTCTAGACCCTTTGCCCCCTGACCGGGAGCCCTGCGCGGCCGGTCTTGCAATCGACGCGTTTGACCATAAGCTTGGTCCCGCCCGCAAAGGAGTTCCGCCATGCGTTCCCTGGTCACTTGCGCCGCCGCCCTCAACCTGCTCGCCGCCGTCCCGGCCCCGGTCCGCGCCCAGACCGCGCCCGTCCAGGAATTTGGCCGCGGCGATGTCTGCCAACAGCAGAAGCAGGAGGCCGGGACCAAGGGCGCCGTCATCGGCGCCATTGGCGGAGCGCTCCTTGGCCGCGCCATCGCCGGGCGAGGCCGCAAGACGGACGGAACCCTGCTGGGCGCCGCCGCCGGCGCCGGGGTGGGCTATGGCGTCGGGCGCGGGTCCGTGACCTGCGTGGACTACCCGCCCCAGGTGACCCAGACCGACTACAGCCGCGAGCACTGCCGCTGGGTGCAGCAGTCCCCACAGGACGGCCAGCCCCGCCAGTTTGAGGTCTGCCAGAACTCGGACGGGGTCTGGCGCGCCAGCGGCCGGGAGTGATCAGCCCTTCCGGGCTGTGACCAGGAACTCGACATTGCCATCCGACCCCGGAACGGTGCTGTCCGCGTGTGCGGTCACGCGCCAGCCTGAGGCCTCCAGGAAGGCGCAGGCCGACTGAAGAGCGTCCTGGCGAGCCGCAGGATCGCGGACCACGCCCCCCTTCCCCACCCTCTCGGGTCCCACCTCGAACTGCGGCTTGACCAGGGCGAAGAGCCAGGCGCCCGGCGCCGCCAGGGCGAGGGCCGCCGGCAGGACCTTGGACAGCCCGATGAAACTGGCGTCGCAGACCACCACGCCCGGCGCTTCGGGAATGAGGTCCGCATCCAGACGGCGGGCGTCCACGCCCTCCAGGCTGACGACCCGGGGATCGGCCGCCAGGCGGGGATGAAGCTGGCCGCGGCCGACATCCACGGCATAGACGCGGGCCGCGCCCCGGCTGAGGCAGACCTCCGTGAAGCCACCGGTGGAGGCCCCGACATCCAGCACGATGGCGCCATCCAGGGGAGCGTCTGAAAAGCCCGGGGCGCCCTTGAGCTTCCCCGCCGCCCGGCTGACCTCGCCGAAGGCGGGCTGGAAGGTGATTTCGGCCTCGGGGTCGATCAGATCGGACGGGCGGGACACGGGCCGCCCGCCGGCGGTCACCCCCCCGGCCTCGATGGCGGCGCGGGCCCGGGCGCGGCTCGACGCCAGCCCGCGCTC
>VYLA01000037.1_pt1 | contig 63110 bp, 49 predicted proteins | sample 5114381 | NCBI WGS metagenome assembly VYLA01 (sample SAMN12291789, study PRJNA351875) | freshwater metagenome | isolation source: freshwater lake | place: USA: Michigan, Gull Lake | collected 2011-08-08 | reverse complement strand
GGCCATTGCTTGTTGGATTTTCCATTTAAAACCCCAACAGGTTTTCTGTCTTAACTCAAACTCCCTGCTTAGCTCCAAGGTCGACATCCCCTTCTTTTTGGTCACTATTTTAAAGACGATATGAAAGGATATCAACAACGAAAATTTGACCTTGTCAAACATCGTACCCGCTGTTGGGCTTTCATCATATTTGCATTTTAAACAACGCCTATGGTAAGGTCTGGCCCCTTTGAAAAATCTTTCATTGCCACACCGCTTGCATTTGTATCCAAATTCCCATTTGATCTCTGCTATATATTTAAGACAGTCTTCTTCGGTTTTAAAATACTGATTGAATTTTATTGAGTTCACACCTACAAAAGTCGCTCTATTCTCCAATCCCCAAAAGTACAATTATTTTGGGATGACTAAACGCCTGTACCTATAATTCATAATCGTAAAGCAAAAAAAAAGCGACATTTCGTTCCCTTCTTTCCTCCCTACAGGTGCTCTCTTATAATTTTTGTCAGATTTTCGGTGGGCACTACACCAGATTGCCGCCATTTTATTTCGCCCGTCTTAAAAAGAATCAACGTTGGAACGCCCCGTACTTGGTAAGACGAAGCGATGGAGGGATTCTTATCCACGTCTATTTTGATAACTCGCACCTGATCACCCATGGTGGCTTTCACTTGGTCCAGAATAGGTTTCATCATTTTACACGGCCCACACCATTCTGCCGAAAAATCAATCAACGTGGGAATTTGTCCTTTTATTAACTCAGAAAAATTTGACTTTGCCATAAAGTAAAATCGAATGCTAAACTACTAAAATCTTAGGGAGCATAGTTACTTTAGATTTTATCGAATTAGAAATGAGGCAGGCTGCTTCTGCTTTTGCTAGTACTCTTTCTGTACGCTCTCTGTCTTTTTCATGGCCAATCGTCACTGTGGGTTCTAGAATGACTTCAGTCATGAGAAACTTGCCCTCTACCTGATCTAGTTTCCCTTTTGAATTGCATTGAAAAGAGGAGAACTCCAGCTTTGAATTCTCAGCAATTGACAAAAAGGTAGTCATCAAACAACTACTCACTGCTGCGGTAAATAGATGTTCGGGTGACCAAATACCAGGAATGCCTTTAGGAAATTCAGGTGGGGTAGCCACTTCAATACAGCCATTTTTTTGATCAGAAGCGTTTGATAACTCGGGTGAGCACATTACCCCTTTTCGATCATTGCTCCATTGAATTTGAACATTATAAAAATGGGGCTCCATATTTTAAATTTTTGATTGAAGGGAAGCCCAGCCACCCCCATTATGGACTTCGGTATAGCCATTGGATTCCAGTATTCGCTTTGCCATTCCACTTCTTCCGCCAGATGCGCAGCAGGTGATGATGACTTTATTCTTTGAAATTTTGGAGAGATTATTAGCAAGGTGGTCGACTGCAATATTAATAGAACCTTTGATGTGACCTTGTGCATATTCGCCTTTGCTGCGGACGTCTAATATTATAGCTCCTTCATTCTTTAGTTTTTTAAAATCAACACTCGGGCCAAGGCCTACTAAGTTTAAAACAGATTGTAACATAGATAATGCGGTTTGAGTAGTTAAATAATTTATTAAAATTGATCGTTTGAGTTCGCTTTCTTGGTTTTATAAAACAGACTGAAAAATAATCCGCCCATTAGGGCTCCGTACAGCGATGAATGAACCGGATTGGACGTGATCGGACAAGTTCCAATTATACAGCCTATTTCTTTCCAATATAGAAAGCCTGCTAACATGCCCACTATAGCGCCAATTAGGATTAGCGAATACTGCTTACCCTTTTGCATTCATTTTCTTGCGAAGAGTACTTAATCCAAATGGAAGATAAAGAGGGCAGAAGCTCATTAAACTAGTGGCAACAAAAACAATAGCCAATACTGCTAAGATGATTGCTGTAGTACCTGAAATGACATTCGTAAAATAAAGAACAGCAACAAGTGCCGCAAGCATCACCCGGATGACTCTATCGGCAGAACCCATATTTTTTTTCATAAGAGATAGTTTGATTATGATTCAAAACTACCGCTTACATATCTTGGAGTTGGTGACGAACGTCACATAAGCGTAATTTTATTTCGGGATAGATGGATAAGACCCTCATTTTCCATCTGTTTGGCCACCCGGGAAACCACTTCGCGTGCCGTTCCCAGTTCTTCGGCCAATTGTTGATGGGTAACTTTGATTTCCTTAGAATTGGCCAGTTCTGATTTTTGCTTTAATAAATGAAGCAGTCTGACATCGAGTTTTTGGAAAGCGATCGCGTTTACAACGGAAAGTAACTCTTCAAAGCGTTTATGGTAAAGCTTAAAAATGAAGTCCGACCATTCAGGAAATTTCTTCACCCACTCACTCGCTTTATCAACCGGGATCAATAAGATCTCAGCATCTTCTTCAACAATTGCTTTTATTTTGCTTGTCTCATCGTGAATGCCACCCAGGAAAGACATGATACAACTTTCGCCTGCCGTGACGTAATACAACAAAATTTCATGTCCGTTGGCATCGGTTCTCACTACCTTCAGACTTCCGCTTACGACTAATGGAATCGATTTGATGTAACTGTCTTCCTGCAGGATGACTGAATCGGCTTTGAATTTTCGTAATTCGCTAAAGGATGCTACCTCGTCTTTTAACAGTGTGTGAAAAGGAGAACTGGATTGCATGTATTATGCCAGCAAAAAGAGAAATATTAATGGAAAAATAATTCCTATTAATGCCAGCTTCCAGCCTCGGGAGCGAAAGCTGTTGCTACCTTCTTGAATAAACATTCCGGTAAAAGCGATGACTAACATTGCCACTCCAAAAACATCCGAGTAATAAATCCACCATTTGCTAGTGTCTAGGTGAAGTTTAGTCATTTGTCCCAGAACAGGAGTAGTGCGATAACTTTCTATTTTACCATTTCTCGTGGAAAGATCAATTGTTACATCATGGTTAACATAAGATATTTTTAGTTTTTCTCCATCGACAGAAAACCTACGTAACTCATCTTCGATGCCTTGTTCGGACGTAAACATTTTGATGAAGTTGTCATTGATTGAATCTTTGTTCACTTGGGCTACAGAAATATCTTTTGATTCATAGGTATACCGTTTTGGATTCCACGATTGGCGATGATTCAAAAAAATTCCTGAAAGAGAAAAAGATATGATCAAACCAACGTAGAAGTAAGCAATGTCGCGGTGGGTATTACGAGCAGTTAGTTTCATAAGAATAGTTTAAGGCTGAAAAAAGTAAAGTGCGTTTTATTTATTATTTGCCGAAAGGATTTAATGCGCTTAAGGCTCGTTTGCCTCCACCCATTTTGTTCATCATCTTCATCATTTTGCGCATGTCTTCAAACTGCTTAAGCAACTGATTCACTTGTTGAATGGATGTGCCACTGCCTTTGGCAATGCGATTTTTTCTGCTCGGGTTTAGTTTTTCCGGATTCTCACGTTCGTCCAATGTCATGGAGCGGATGATGGCTTCTACCGGTTTGAAAGAGTCATCATTGATGTCTACATCTTTCATGGCTTTGCCCATGCCAGGTATCATACCCAGCATGTCTTTCATATTGCCCATCTTTTTGATTTGTTCCAATTGCTTCAAAAAGTCATTGAAGTCAAATTGGTTCTTGCGCATTTTGGCGTTCAGCAAGCGTGCTTCTTCTTCCGTAAAAGATTGCTGTGCTTTTTCAACCAAACTCACCACATCGCCCATTCCTAAAATACGCCCGGCCATCCGGTCGGGATAGAAACGATCTAAGGCTTCCATCTTTTCACCTGAACCCACAAACTTGATCGGCTTTTCAACCACGCGTCTAATGGACAAAGCAGCCCCACCACGTGTATCACCATCCAATTTTGTCAGCACCACGCCATCAAAATTCAATCGGTCATTAAAAGCCTTGGCTGTATTGACGGCATCCTGCCCTGTCATGGCATCCACTACAAATAGTGTTTCGGATGGTTTGAGCGTCTCCTTCAACTTGGCGATCTCATTCATCATTTCTTCATCTACTGCCAGGCGTCCGGCTGTATCGACAATGACTACTCTAAAATTATTTTTCTTAGCATGCTCGATAGCCGCCTTTGCGATCTTAACTGCGTCTTTGTTTTCTGGCTCCGCATAGACCTCCACTCCAATTTGTTGACCTAGTACTTTCAGTTGGTCAATGGCAGCCGGACGATAAATGTCGCAAGCGGTTAATAATACTTCTCGTCCTTGTCGTTTTAAGTAACTGGCTAATTTTCCAGAGAAGGTAGTCTTACCAGAACCTTGTAAACCGGCAATCAAAATAACGGCAGGGTTCCCTTCAATTTTGATGTCTTCGCTGGCTCCGCCCATCAGCAGCGTGAGTTCATCGTTGGTTATCTTGGTCAATAATTGACCGGGAGAAACGGCTGTCAATACATTCTGACCGAGTGCCTTTTGTTTGATTTCGTCAGTAACTTCTTTGGCAACTTTATAATTTACGTCAGCATCGATTAAAGCCTTCCGGATGTCCTTAACCGTGCTGGCCACGTTGATTTCCGTGATTCGGCCCTGACCTTTAAGGGTTTGAAATGCTTTTTCTAGTTTGAGACTTAAGCTATCGAACATGGTTTTGTTGAAAAATTAGGATGCAAAGGTAATCGCTATTCGAAATTTTACCTAAACGCTAGATAATCAAATGTTTCACCCGAGCTGAACTCACTTTTATTGGAAGGCAGCTCCAAAAATCCATCCACATCTCGCAAGTTTACAAAATCTCCTGAGCCGCCACCAACTATTGGATTTGCCATAAGTCTGCCATCGACATTGGCTAATTTTACTTGTAGAAAATAGGTTAGGTCTCCTTTAAACGAAAAATCTTTGCTCAAGATAGCTTTGGAAGTATTAGGCTGTGTTCCCATGCTGAGTAAAAGCCATGGTTTCACGTAGCGGTGGAAGCATAAGAATGTGGAGACCGGATTACCGGGCAATGCAAACACAAACTTATTTCCAAGCGAGCCCGCCCACATAGGCTTGCCGGGTTTCTGACTCACTTGATGGAAAAGTTTGTGAACGCCTAATGATTCTAAGGCCAAAGGAACGAAGTCAAATTTCCCTTTTGAAACACCACCAGATAGAAGAAGTACGTCAAAATCAAGAAGCGCTTGCTTGATCTCTATTTGAAGTTGATCCTGATCATCGGCCAAGTGGAGCAGTTGTGACGCAATCCCCAATTCGGCAAGTGCAGCCTGCAGCGCGTAGCTATTCGATTTCCGTATTTGATAAGGTAATGGAATTTGATCGATGTCCACTAGCTCATTGCCTGTCGAAATGATAACAAATTTGGGTGCACTATGCACTAACACTGAAGTTTTCCCAATCGATGCGAGCAGCGCGATTTCTGCTGGAGAGATCATTTTACCAATGTCTAGCAGAAGTTGGTTCTTCTTTACATCGCTACCCTGAAAGTGGATGTTCTGCCCTTTGACCACTTGCTTTGTAACAATGGTTGCGTGCTCCTTGTTGATTTCCAGCTGCTCGTAAGGAATGATTGTATCCGTCCCCTCAGGTAACATAGCGCCTGTCATAATTTCAATGCATCCCGAATTGCTATTCAACTTTTTACGACTCTCTCCAGCAGCTTGAATGGATTCAATTTTAAAATTCACCTGCCCTTCTTGGTAGGAATCAAAAGCCAGCGCAATTCCGTCCATGGTGGTGCGATCAAAAGGAGGGAAGTCACGATCGGCTAAGATCGGTTCTGCTAAAGTTTTGCCCAGACACTCATTCAGGTTGACATTGCTTGTTTTCGGTTGAAAAAGATTGGAAAGAATTATGGAAGTAGCTTCCTGTACACTGACCATGTTTTAGTAATTTTAGGCTAGATGAAAAATAAATTTACACATATCCACGCATCTGGCAATCCTCAAATGGTGGATGTTTCTGATAAGAAAATGACACATCGTGTGGCCAAGGCGCAAGCGGTTGTTTTTTTGGGGAAGGAGATCATGTCGCAGTTGCAAGATGACGAACTGATTACGAAAAAAGGACCGGTTTTTCAAACAGCCATTATTGCTGGCGTCATGGGAGCTAAGAGGACAGCGGAACTTATCCCATTTTGTCATCCGCTTGGGCTGGAGGATGTTCAAATCATCATTACTCCTGACAAGGAGACAGTGATCATTAATGCAACTACCAGGGTGACGGGCAAGACAGGGGTGGAGATGGAGGCACTGACTGCTGCTTCAATCGCTGCACTAACAGTGTACGATATGTGCAAAGCTTTATCTCATGACATTGTAATCGAAGAAGTGAAGTTGATGGAGAAGGCAGGTGGCAAGAAAAATTTCAAAAGAAAATGATGGTTATAGTTGAATTCATACATCTTGTGTTGTGCCTTCATTCATCAGGCTACAATTCGATAATCAGCATAGAAAGAGCCCCTTAGAATTCATTCCATCACTCTTTACTGGAATTTTGGACACTATTTTTTCTGGCGCCCACTTGAAATTTATTACCCGCATCCTGATTTCTTGTTAATCGCCAAAATTGAACAAATTCTGGTGGCTAGATTTATATAAAAATAGCATCAGCATGAAAGCAGTGAAGAATTTTTTGCCGCTCGTTCACTTCAACTCCATCAAATTGCAACTAGCCACGACCCTGTTGGGCGCGCTCATGATTGCAATGGCTATTGGGACGGTGGTGGTGATGATCGTAAGTCGATTTTGATTTTAAGGGTGGGCTGACACCCATTCCTCGCCACCATCAAAGACTTCTTTCTTCCAGATGGGCACAGTTTGTTTGAGACTATCAATAATGAACTGACAAGCCTCGAAGGATTCCTTTCTATGTGCGGTGGAAACCGCCACGACAACCGCCACATCACCAATGTTTAGCGTGCCAACCCTATGGCTGACCGCCCAGCCTTGAAGCTTCCATTTGTATTTTGCAAGTTCAATGATCTTTTTGATTTCAAGAACGGCCATTGGCTCATAAGCTTCGTACTCCAGTCTGATCACTCTCCTTTGTCCTGTTTTTGATCGGACGATGCCAATAAAAACATTGACTGCACCTGCCTCAGCACGTTCAGCAGATTTGATAACGTACTGAATATCAATAGGATTATTGGTGATTTCTATCATTTCATATTGATGGTTAGCCTCCACTTACCGGTGGGATAAGCGCCACGCTATCAGACTCCTTTAAAACAAGGTCATCTTCCGCATAGGCTTCGTTGACTGCAATAAAGAGTGAATTTAACTTTTCAATGTCTGGGAATTTAAAAGCCAATGCTTTGCGAAGGTCTTCAACCTGTTCTCCATCAAACTCAAGGGCCACATCTCGTCCTCCCAATATGTCTTTGCAGATGCCAAACGCTTTCAGCTGAATTCTCATCCAGCAAATATAGTGACTAGTTATTTCTGACTGATCCTCCTTATCTTCGCGAGGTAATGTCAGCTACCACTCTTTACGACAATCACGGTCGGCCTATCAACTATCTGCGACTGGCGGTGACTGATAGATGCAATTTACGTTGCTTCTACTGTATGCCTGAAGAAGGTATCAAGTATCTCCCCAAGAAAGACCTTTTAACTTTTGAAGAGATCGAGCGGTTAGTAACGTTGTTGGCTTCAATGGGTATTTCAAAAATCCGACTGACAGGCGGGGAGCCATTTGTTCGCACTGATTTGATGCAACTTATTCGAAGGATCTCGGTCATCGAAGGAATCAAAGATATTCATCTTACCACTAATGGCATTCTTACCCGACCTCATATTTCGGAATTGAAATCATTGGGCATTGCTTCCGTTAATCTCAGCTTGGACACCCTGAATAAAGAACGCTTTAAACTGATAACCCGAAGAGATGAGTTTGAGAATACGTGGGAGACTCTACAGCTTTTGTTGAAGCACGAAATTCCAGTAAAAATCAATACCGTGGTGATGGAAAATAAAAACATCGAGGATATTGTTTCAATTATTGAGCTTACAAAAGTATATCCCATTTCAGTCCGTTTTATTGAAGAGATGCCTTTTAATGGAGAGGGGAATCATTATGTCAAACTAAAATGGACACACAAAGAGATATTGAATCACATCAAGCTTTTCTACCCAACGATTCAAAAAGTAAAAGACCCCGAAAATGCTACGGCTTATCATTATCAAATTCCAGGGCATGTGGGAAACATAGGAATCATCGCGGCTTTCACCCGCTCATTCTGCGGAACCTGCAATCGAATTCGTATTACAGCTCAGGGAGTTTTGAAAACATGTTTGTATGATTCGGGCGTGTTAAACATTAAAGAATTGATGCGATCGGGAAGGTCGGACGATGGAATTCGAATGGAATTATTGAAGGAATTTGGGAATAGACCCAAAGACGGATTTGAAGCAGAAGAAAAGCGGATCGATTCTCCGGCTATTGAGTCTATGTCAACCATTGGCGGTTAGTTGAATTGTATGGAGACGACCTATTACCTTCTCCTATTTTCATTCTTCGTTATTGCGATCGTTTATTCTTCGGTGGGTTTTGGTGGTGGCAGCAGTTACTTAGCGTTGCTTGCCCAACCTTTCTTTCAGTTGCTTCCGGATACCATTCGGCCAACGGCACTGCTGTGCAATATTGTAGTGGTGACAGGCGGAACAATTATTTTTTACAAGCAAAATAAAATAGACTGGAAAGAGGTTTGGCCTTTCTTACTGGCAAGTGTTCCCTTGGCTTTATTGGGTGGATTGTGGAAACTCAATCAACACTCTTTTTTTCTTTTACTGGCAATTACGTTGATCATTGCATCGGTTTTGCTTTGGATACAGCCAGAAACGATGAAAGGCGAGAATAGATTCCTTCAGCGAATTGAGTCTAAGATTGCGCTGGGAGGTTTGATCGGTTTTTTATCTGGATTGGTAAGTATTGGCGGAGGCATTTTTCTTTCTCCGATTTTGCATCTAACGAACTGGGCGGAGGCCAGGCGAATATCAGCATTGGCGAGCGTGTTTATTTTAGTCAATTCGATCAGTGGATTGCTTGGGCAGTTTTTGGGTAGAGGCATTAACTTGGAGTGGAGTTTTATTTTACCATTATTAGTAGTAGTTTTAATAGGTGGGCAGCTGGGTTCACGCTTGGGCGCTATTCGTCTTAACCCATTGTACATTAAAAGAATTACATCAGAATTGATCTTACTGGCTGCGTTAAATATTTTGAAAGATCACTTGTAGTCTCAAAGAATATAGAATACAGGAGTTAGAAGATAGAATGCAGCAGACTAAACTGAACACCGATTACCGATTACCGATTACCGACAGATTACCGATTACCGAATACCGAATACCGAATACCGAATACTCGATCACCAGTTACCAAGCCTACTATGAAATCTTTATTCACAACTTTACTAATCGTTATAGCAGCAACGACCTACTCCCAAACCCGTGTTTTCCCAGCCGTGCAACGCTACGGAGGTATTTTCGAAATCCCTTATGCAGTTGAGAAGCCTGACCCAACCATGAAATACAATATCGTGGTTGAAGTGGAGCGGGAAAGCGAGAAACCCGATTCACTTAGCTGGGCCTTGAATAATGTTGCTCGTTTGGTCAACTTGCACGTAATGGGCGGTGTGCCAAAAGAAAACCTAGACGTGGTTATCGTTCTTCATGGAGGTGCGACTTATATCACTATGAATAATGACCAATATCAAAAGAAGTACAAGAAAGACAATCCTAATCTTGGCTTGTTTGAGGAACTGTCGAAAGCGGGAGTAAAGATTTTTGTTTGCGGCCAATCATTAATTAACCGTAAGGTTGACCGTAGCAAAATGGTGCCTGAGGTAAAAATTGCCACCTCGATGTTGACCACATTGACAACGTATCAATTGAAGGGGTACGCGCTGTTGAAGTTCAATTGAGCTTCGAAGTATGATCGTACACCACCACCCACTTTCCGCTTTTCTTCCTAAATAGTAAAGTAAAAACCCCGCTTGGACTATCGGTTTTTCGTTGGAGAAAGTAACGACCAGTTACTAGGCACGCATCCGTTGAGGTAAATTGAAGCCGGATAATCTCGAATCGTAAAACACCCATTGCTTCTTTGGTAGGGTAGCTCTTTTTGTAACGCACCAATGTGCTATCCCAACCATGTGTCATCTTTGCACCGATGAACAGGAGAGAATCAGATTTCCAATAGCCTTGCATGAATCCTTCAATATTGAAGTTATTCCAATCGGCTACCTGTTGCGCCAGCACGGTACGAATGGCATTTCCCTCAGCGAGTTGATCAAATTTTTTCTGTGCCAGAGAAAAAGTCGAAATACAGAGTAGTAGATAAACCAAAATTGCTTTCATTTTTCTTTCTTTTTTGAGGGTTAGGTCGGTGCTACAATCTTCACGACTTCTCGCAAGCGGGTGTGAGCTCTTCCAATAACCAAATCAAATTTGCACATTTGCGCTTCAATAATTGCCATTTTCATGCGAAAGATTAAAGGTTCAGATGTCCTTCCACACATCATTGCTATCGTTGTTTTCCTGCTGGTCACGGTCTTCTTTTTTAGCCCGATATTCTTTGATAACAAATCACTGAGTCAACCCGATATACAACAGTTTCAGGGGGGGAGCAAGACGTTGAGTGACTACCGCGCTTCTACAGGAGAAGAGGGGCTGTGGGCTTCAAATATGTTTAGTGGGATGCCTGCCTATTTGGTAAGTTTAAAGTGGAGCGATGGCCCCGTGGTTTGGACCAAAAAGATCATGGGACTCTTTCTCCCACACCCTGTCAACAATATCTTGATTGCGTTTCTGTGTTATTACATTATGTTATTGGCCTTTCGTGTGCGACCTTATCTGGCCATCGCGGGAGCAGTCGCTTTCGGACTTTCTTCATACATGATTATCGGGCTTTCGGCCGGGCATAACGCACGCATTGGGGCGATCGCTTTTGTTCCACTCGTGCTAGCAGGAATTCATTTGACATTTTTAAATAGACGGTGGTTGGGTTTTGGCGTTACCGCGATGGCCATGGCGCTTCACTTGCGTGAGAACCACTTGCAGATTACCTATTACATGACGCTGATGGTAGGTGTGTACGGATTAATCCAATTGATCTATGCGTGGAGAGAGAAACAACTTAAAGCATTTTTTACATCGGTTGGATTATTGATACCTGCCGTGGTGATCGCGGTCGGTACTTTCTTTGGACAGTTTTGGGCAATTACGGAATATACACGTTACTCCATTCGAGGCGCTTCTGAATTGGTGAAGCAGGGTACTAAAACAAAAGATGCTGATGGCTTGAGCCGTGATTACGCATTCCAATATAAATATGGCATTGGCGAATCGATGTGCTTGATGGTCCCCAATTTTTATGGAGGTGCGAGCACCCAAGCCTTTGTGCAAGACCAAACCAGTGCCTCTTTTAAGGCGTTGGTCAGCAATTCATCGAGTAATGAAGAGGCCAATCAGTTGGCGGGATTTACGGCTCACTATTGGGGGCCACAAGGATCAACCATCGGTGCTTACTATGCGGGAGCGATTGTTGTCTTTCTATTTGTGTTGGGGATTTTGCTCGCTGATAAAAAGTATGTGTGGTGGTTAGTACCCATGGCTGCTTTGAGTTTGATGTTGAGTTGGGGAGATGCGTTTTCCTCCTTCAACTATTTGATGTTTGATTATTTTCCAGGTTACAACAAATTTCGCTCGGTAAGTTTTGCTTTGGTTATTATTCTGCTCGCCATGCCGTTGCTTGGAATGATCGGTGTGGAGCGATTGCTAACCAACGGGGTAGATAAAGAAGCTAAGAAAAAGTTGCTGATTGCCTTGGGCGCGACTGGTGGATTGTGTTTAGCACTGATACTCTTTGCGGGATTTGGAAGTTTTCTCAAAGATGGCGAAGGTCAATTGCCGGCTTGGTTTACAAAAGCAATGAGTGCCGATCGCAGAAGTCTCTTAAGGGCAGACGCGTTTAGGTCGTTGGCTTTTATAGTTTCTATTTTTATCACGCTCTATTTCAATGTAGGAAAGAAGTTTTCTGAGCTTGGTTTCTACGCTTTTTTGATTTTCATGATCACTCTCGATATTGCTATTGTTGACAGACGTTATTTTTCAAAAGATAACTTCCAACGCAAGCGCGATACCTCTTACCATGCCAACTCAGCAGCAGATGACGAAATCTTAAAAGACAAAAGCTACTATCGGGTGTATAATCTACAAAATCCCATGGCCGAAGCGCGAACTTCCTACAACCATCATTCGCTAGGCGGCTATCACGGGGCTAAGTTGCGCAGGTATCAGGATTTATATGATTCTTGCCTGCTGCGCGAAACCCAACAACTGTATCGCGATGCGCAGTCCGGAGGATTGGATTTTAAAAAGTATGGTGTTTTAAATATGCTGAACGCCAAATATGTAAAATATGGTGATGAAGCAGGTAACATCATTCCAAACCCGGAAGCAAACGGAGCAGCTTGGTTTGTAAGGGAGGTGGTAGGTGTAAATTCGCCAACAGAAGAGCTAAAGCAAACGGGCGAATTGAAATCCAGATCCTTTGCCGTTATTGACAATTCAAAATTCAAAATTCAAAATTTCGAGTACGACAGCTTGTCGTCCGTAGAATTGAAGGAGTTCAAACCGGCTTACCTAAAGTATGAATCGCAGTCATCGACAAATGGACTGGCTGTTTTTTCCGAGGTTTACTATCCTAAAGGATGGCATGCTTTCGTTGATGGCAAAGAAATTTTAATACTTCGTGCAAATTATGTGTTGCGAGCATTAGAAATCCCGCAAGGAAAACACACCATTGAATTCAAGTTTGAACCGCAACCCTATATAGTGGGTAACAAAGTAACGCTTGCCTCTAGTTGGGTAGTTCTATTTGTTTTGTTGAGTTGCATTGGCCTTTCAGTCAAAGGCAAGGATGGATTTTAAGGTTTTCTTTTTATGCTATTAACCGAATGACGCGCCCCATGGTGTCGTCAGCATCTCTTCCATATTCGATGCACGATAAAATTGATTTTATCAAGTCTTCAACATTATCGCGATGGTAGCCAAACCTTAGCGCCAACTGGCTGCAGAGCTTCAATTCCTCGTCATGTATCTCGTTGTCTATGCTCATCATATGGATGAGATCATAAAACCGATGAAACCTGCTTTTGCTATCTTCAGGTATCACCAATTTGATCTCTTCGAGATTTTTATGAATTTCTGAAATCTGTTTTTCGTTAAATCCATTTCTTTTAGCAATAGATTTCAATAGTTCTTTTTCTACCTGCGCGAAGTGCCCGTCTGCCTCTGCAACCTCAATCAAATTTTTAATATGGCTTTTCGCGGAGGCATCCCGGTGTTTCAACAGTCCTAGTCGTTCAAAAAGATTCATAAGATTTTCGGTTAACCGACTTCCGATTGGAAATAATCATGCCAGAGGGATATTGATGCATTGGGTGGCCTGTTTTTAGTTAAAAATCAGTCAATCCACAACTTTTTGTCCCAAATTGGTCAATAAGAGTCCCGTTTTAGTCCTTAGGAAATGCTTTTGGCGCTCTATCTAGAATAACATTTTATTCGTCCTTTAAAACGTCTACAGGATTTAGAAGAGCTGCTTTTATGGAATGATACCTTGTGATCAATAAAGCGATAAGCAATGTACCCACCCCTGCAAAAGCATAAATGTATGGCGAAGGCGAAATGTGATAGGTGAAACCTTGTAGCCACTTGGTCATTAGCCAATAGGAGAGCGGAGCACCAATGAAAAAGGCGATGAGGATAAGTTTGATGTAGCCTTTCGAGACCAAAATCAAAATATCTTTTACCGAAGCTCCCGAAACTTTTCTAATCCCAATTTCTTTGGTGCGTTGCTCTAATGTGTAAACGATCATGCCAAGTAATCCCAGTGCCGCAATCAATATGCCAAGACTTGCAAGCACCGTTAATGTTTTGCCGAAATTTTGCTGGGCTCTAAAAGTATTGGCAAAAGCCTGATCAACGAACGAGTAATCAAAAGCAACATCACCAGCTTTTTCTTTCCATAGAGTAGTTAGCGAGGCAATTGTTTTCTCCAATGCCGCACTGGTCTGTCCTTCAATACGTAGTACCACATATTGCTTATCTCCTGCGCCAAACAGATTTTTATTTTTAATATGAAAGATGGCCATTGGCTCAATGGGATTGCCCAGCGACCAATAGTGATAATCGTCCACCACCCCAATTACTTCAAAACGCACTTCGCCACCTGGAGATTCTATTTTTTTTCCAATCACAGATTCGTTCATCTCCCAGCCGATTTTCTTTATAGCTGCTTCGTTGAGGATTACTCGATTATTGTCGCCAGGTGTGTTCAACGAAAAATTCCTTCCGTATTTCAACTTAATGTTGAGGGTAGAAAGATATCGTTCATCTGCAGAAGTGAAATTGAGCGAAAAAGTATTTGCCCCCATGCCTTCGGCACTGAACTTATCGCCACCAAATGTATTGGGTGGCACAGAGGTACAAAGCGAAGCACTTACTACTCCAGATACATTGAGGGCGGAGTTGACGGTACTTTCTCCATCACTCAACCGTTCAGCATGACTGAGCACTACTAAGTTCTCTTTATCAAACCCCAAATCTTTTTCTGAGACAAACTTCAATTGTTGAAATACCACAGCCGTGCAAATGATGAGTGCGATTGACACACTGAATTGAAAAACAACCAACCCATTTCTAAATGACTTGCCTTCCTTGCCAGTTCTCAATTTCCCTTTCATGGCTTCGATTGGGTTGAATGCACTGAGAAATATAGCAGGGTAACTTCCCGATAAAAAGCTCATTGTTAAAACTAGAACTAACAGTGTTGTGAGCAGGCGAGGGTCATTCAATAAGCTAAATTGCAATTCCCTTCCCACCAAAAGATTAAAACCTGGTAGCAAGATTTGGATCAAAGCCAAGGCGATCAATAAAGCAATCGAGCAAAAGATGAAGGCTTCCATAAAGTAACCAATGCTCAGTTCTGCTTTTCCTAATCCCAATATTTTTCTAACACTCGCGTCTTTGATTCTCTTTGTGAACTGCGCAGTGGACAAATTCATAAAGTTGACGCATGATAAGAGAATGATAAAAATTGCCACACCGATTAGTGAGTAGATAATTATGAGGTTGCCATCATTGATCAAGCGGTTATAAACAATTTTTGCTGGTAAATGAATACCCGTGATAGGTTGAAGAAACAATTCCCAGTTTTTTCCTGACTTGATATAATCGTCAAACGACATGTTCATTGTCCGTTGAAGAGTAGCTTGGGCATGTTTGCGTGGTATGGTTGCTAATTTTGCTTTTACAGTTTCGATGTTGGCGTTCTCGTCAAGTAAAACGTATGTTTCTAATTGAGTCCATATCCAACTCCAATACATCTTTTTCACCTGAGGGAAACTGTTCATGGACATGAGCATATCAAATTGAAGATACGTATTGGTTGGTAAGTCTTTGGCCACACCAGTTACCTCGTATGTCTTTTGATTTTCGCCAGTGCCCATCAAAATCAATTTCCCTATCGGCTCTTCGTTTCCGAAATATTTCTTGGCTATTGATTCTGTTAGCACAATGGTGTTGGCTTGTCGCAACGCAGAAGCCTCATTGCCTTTTACCAGCTTGAAATTAAACATTTTGAAGAAGTTGGTATCAGCAGCCAATACATTGGTTTGCTCAAAAGAGATGACTTCATTTTTGGTATTGGTATAAGAAATCAAAAAATCCCCCGGAGTATGGATGCTGGTGATCAATTTTACTTCAGTTATTTCTTCCTTTACAGCATAAGCTACGCCAGGCCCTGTAGAGGCAAATTCGTTGTCGGTGCTTTCGCCCCAAATAAAAGTTTGGTTGACGCGATAGATGTGATCTGCATGCTCATGAAAAGTATCGTAACTAAACTCATGGCGGGCGTATAGGTAAATGAGTAGAGAACTGGCGATACCAACCGTGAGTCCAAGTATATTAATGAAGGTGAAAAGCTTTTGTCTTTTTAGGTTTCTATAGAAGTGGATCGCGTAATGCTTGAGCATGGTTTCTGATTTCGCTTGTATTTGCAAAGAATAGACCAACCACGTAATGGCCTGAAATCACCTTTCATTGCGGATTATTGCCAGACGTACTGTCCATAATTGTTTTTGGGTGTCCGATTTTGGGTTTCAAATTCGGGATCGCTATACTTGTAAGATGCCGGATATTGCAAGAAGGGTAGTCTCTATTTTTAAGCAAAAATTTTCGAGAGAGCCGTTGGTCATTCGCGCGCCCGGTAGGATCAATCTTATTGGTGAACATACAGACTACAACGAGGGTTATGTGCTACCAGCAGCCATTGACCGCGCTATTTATTATGCAATGGCCCCCAGCGGTACGGAACGATGTAATATCTATTCGGCCGACATGGAAGAAGGTGTTTCATTTTCCATTCTTGATTTAAACCCGGGGGAAGCCTGGGTCAATTACTTGATGGGCGTAATGGACGGCTTCGAGCGAAAAGGCTTGCCCATCCATGGGGTCGATTGTGTATTTGGCGGAGATATTCCGGTAGGCGGAGGTCTGTCTTCATCGGCAGCTTTATGCAACGGGTTTGGCTTTGGCCTCAACGAACTTTATAAGTGCGGTTTGGATCGGTTGGCATTGGCGAAAATTTCGCAAAATGCCGAACATGAATTCGCTGGCCTTTTGTGTGGGTTGATGGATCAATATGCAAGTTTGTTTGGTGAAAAAAATGCTGCTCTGTTATTGGATTGCCGATCGCAGAAACATGAGGTGATTCCTGTTCATCTTACCGATCATTCTCTTCTTCTCGTTGATACAAAAGTCAAGCATTCATTGGCTTCGTCTGCCTACAACGAAAGACGCGAAGCCTGTGAGGAAGGTGTGAAAATCATTCGTCAAAGAAATAAAGGTGTTTCGTCTCTTCGTGATGTGAGTCGAACACTATTACATGAACATCGGGATAGAATGAGTGAGGACATCTTCATAAAATGCCTTTATGTAGTAGACGAAATACAACGCACCCTCCAAGGAGCCGAGTTTCTAAAGTTGGGTCAGTTGGTAGAATTTGGTAAGTTAATGTACGATACCCACTGGGGGCTAAGTCAAGCTTATGAGGTAAGTTGTGTGGAGTTGGATTACTTGGTTGCCTTGGCCGAAGAGGAGAAAATCACTGGTGCGCGGATGATGGGTGGTGGATTTGGGGGTTGCACGATCAATCTAGTCCAAAACGATAAGGCGGAATCATTTAAAGAAAAAGTGATTCGTCAATATGCTGCGAATTTTAATATTCAACCTGAATTTTATTTGGTTAACTTGGTGGACGGTGTTAGCTTGATGGACGGTAAAAGCGAAACCTTATAACCTTACAACTTGAACCTCGAACCTTAACTTTAGATAAATGCAAAAACTACAACTCATCGATTACGTTGTGTTTCTGGTCTACTTTGTAATCGTGTCTTCTTACGGTTACTGGATATATTCCAGAAAAAAACAAATTGATATTGACTCCAAGGACTTTTTCCTGGCAGAAGGGTCACTTACCTGGTGGGCCATTGGTGCTTCTTTGATCGCGTCAAATATATCAGCCGAGCAATTTGTTGGTATGTCAGGCTCCGGTTTCGCCATGGGTCTTGCCATTGCATCTTATGAGTGGATGGCAGCTGTCACGCTGATTGTGGTGGCGGCTTTCTTTCTGCCGATCTACTTGAGAAATAAAATATACACCATGCCGCAGTTTTTGTCGCAGCGGTATAGCCCATTGGTGGCCACCATCATGGCGGTGTTTTGGCTATTGATGTACATCTTCGTAAATCTCACCTCAATTTTATACTTAGGGGCATTGGCAGTAGATACAATTACGGGAATAGGTTTCACAACCTGCGTAGTTGGCCTTTCTATTTTTGCAATTTTTATTACCCTTGGCGGGATGAAAGTGATCGGATACACTGATGTGATTCAGGTGATCGTTTTGGTATTAGGTGGATTGGCTACTACCTATCTGGCGCTCGAGTTAGTAGCGCAAAAAATTAGTGGGGGAGATGTGTGGACCGCCTTGGGCTATGTACAAGAGAATGCAGCCGATCATTTTCAAATGATCTTACAAAAAGGAGATATGATGATGCCCGATGGAAAAGGCGGGACGGAAGATGCCTACCAAAAATTACCCGGTATTGCTGTTTTGGTGGGTGGCCTTTGGATAGCAAACATCGGGTATTGGGGATGCAATCAATACATCACACAACGTGCGTTAGGTGCTGATTTACCGACCGCGCGTAAAGGACTACTCTTTGCTGCCTTCCTAAAACTGCTTATGCCAGTGATCGTTGTTCTACCTGGTATTGCTGCTTTTGTGCTTTATAAAAATGGTTTCTTCCAAACAGAGATGTTGGAGTCGGTTACGATTGATGGAGTTACGAAAGAAGTAGTTAAGTCCGATAAAGCCTACCCGGTGCTTCTGAATTTATTACCGACTGGATTAAAAGGATTGTCGTTCGCTGCGCTCACGGCAGCGATTGTTGCCTCGCTGGCTGGTAAGGCAAATAGTATCTCAACCATTTTTACACTGGACATCTACCAGAAATTTTTCAAGAAAGGTGCTTCAGAAAGAAACTTAGTGAATGTGGGTAAGGGCGCTATTTTGGTGGCAATGCTGATCGCGATTTTTATGGCACCACAGCTAAGTCGTTTTGACCAGGCTTTCCAGTTTATTCAAGAGTTCAGCGGATTGATATCACCGGGAGTTGTTGCCATCTTCTTGATGGGTATGTTTTGGAAAAGGGCAAATGGAATGGCCGCATTACTAGCTGCTATTGCCACCTTGCCTCTGGGGATCGCATTCAATGAGTATTTTCCAGAAATGCCTTTCCTGAATAGAATGAGCTTCGTGTTCTTAACCCTGATCGCCATCATCGTCATCGTCAGTTTAATCTCACCGTATAAACCTAAGAAGGATGGAATTGAAGTAACGGCTGACATGTTTAAGATTGAAAAGTCTTTCGCTATTGGCGCAATCATTCTCTTAGGAATTATCTCAGCTTTATATATTGCTTTCTGGTAATTCGTCAGAAAGTTTGAAAGTCCGGAAGCCCGAAAGCACATAACTTCCTGACTTCCTGACTTCCCGACTTTAAACTTGAACAATGTGACACAAGCCGTTTCCCCCACTGATAAAAGAAGCCTCTGGTCGGTAATCACAGCTTCTTCTATTGGTACACTGATCGAATGGTACGACTTCTTTATTTTCGGAAGCCTCGCGACTATTTTATCTGAACAATTTTTCCCAAAGACAAATCCTACGGCTGCGTTTCTTTCTACACTCGCCACATTTGCGGCAGGGTTTGTCGTACGTCCTTTTGGGGCATTGGTCTTCGGTAGACTGGGAGATAAAGTAGGAAGAAAATATACTTTCTTAGTCACGCTTGTATTGATGGGCGGGTCAACTTTTGCGATTGGACTGGTTCCTAGTTATGAGACCATCGGTATTTTCGCGCCACTCATCGTATTGATGCTACGCCTGTTACAGGGATAGGCCCTTGGAGGAGAATATGGTGGAGCTGCAACGTATGTTGCCGAACATGCTCCAGCAAATAGGAGGGGATTTTTTACAAGCTTCATTCAAATCACTGCCACACTGGGGTTATTCGTTTCGCTCGGAGTGATTTTAGTGGTCAGGCAATCTGTCGGAGTCGAAGCTTTTTCCAGTTGGGGATGGAGGATTCCGTTCATACTCTCTTGATTGCTAGTTGGAATTTCTATTTACATCAGGCTGCGCATGAGCGAGTCACCGTTGTTCGCAAAAATAAAAGCAGAGGGAAAAATTTCTACTAATCCCATTAAAGAGAGTTTTGGAAAGAAAGAAAATCTTCAACTCGTTTTGATTGCCCTTTTCGGAGCTACGGCAGGGCAGGGAGTGGTATGGTATACGGGACAATTCTATGCACTTTCATTTTTGCAAAAAACCTGTCAGTTAGAGTATGTGCAGTCTAACTATATTATGGCGATTTCATTGCTGATAGGTACTCCACTTTTTATCTTTTTTGGAGCTTGGTCGGATAGGGTAGGGAGAAAATTTATTATGCTCACAGGTATGTTGTTGACTGTGTTTCTATACCGGCCGATTTACCAACAAATGTATTCATTGACAGATATAAATCTAAAGACGGAGATAAAAGGAGGGGAAAGCATCGAGAGATCAATGACAGTTCAAGTAGGAGATACGATTCGTACCGTAAAGCAGATTCACATTTATGGCGACCAGACTACGCTGTCAGAAATAAAGAGAGAAAAGAATTCATCCAAACCGGAAATCAAAAGAGAAGTTTCATTGAATGGCGTTAATTACTGGCTGATGGTAGGATTGATCTTCATACAAATTGTTTTGGTGACGATGGTCTATGGGCCTATCGCAGCTTTCTTAGTGGAATTATTTCCGACACGCATTCGCTATACTTCTATGTCATTGCCGTATCACATCGGCAATGGAATTTTTGGTGGATTAACTCCGTTTATTGCAACCGCTCTTTACGAGTTGAGCAAAACAAAAAGCAATCCTGCAGGGGATCCTTTTGCAGGATTGTGGTATCCGATCATCGTGGCGGCACTATGCTTTGTGGTTGGAATGATTTTTTTGAGTAATAAGAGGAAAGCCGAAGTCGAATGAGGCTTCATCGTTTCTGGATCCTCTGTGTAGATGCGCGCCTAGTCGCGGCAGATACCAAGATTCGCAGCAATTTTGGAGTGTAAAGTATCACAAAGAAAGTTGTTTTGATAGGTTGGTCGATTCTATTTCTTAATTTCGGTTAAAAAAAATTGGAATGCCAATAGTTGTTTTAGTAGCACTTATCATCGGACTTACATTGGCTATGTTTTTATTTTTAAGACCACTGAAAGTACTCGCCAAAAAGGAGTTTCTGATTAGCCACGGTTTTATTATTGCGGGTCTTTTTGTTATTCTCGGTTGGTTATGGCTAAACCTACCCGAATACGAAGCCACTATGGTTATGGGCGGAATATGGACTTTGTTTGGAGGGCTTTGTTTTGTTTCAGTGTATATATCACGAAAATTCAGAGGAAAATGAATGCTTGAACAATTTACTAACGACCGACTACTCCCAATCAGCGTTGGACTATTTCTCCAAGAAAGCATCCACGGCAATGGTAGGTTTGCCTGTATCATCAAAAGCACCTAGGCCGTAGCCATTCCATTTTTTATAGCATTGCGGCTCCCAGTAAAAGACACCCAAGCCTTTTCCATTTGGTATCTCTTTCGTTTTGGTAATGATGTCAGCCAAAAACGCTTTTGATTTTTCTGGTTGATCATTTGGCATGCCTACCTCCACCACCATTACAGGTGTATTGTATCTCGCAATCATGTCATTCATATTGGCCAGGCATTTCGCATTTGTTGAAGCCCATGCATCGATGCCGCCCTGTGCCCACGTAGGATACAACGACATTCCAATGATATCCCACTTTGCTCCGTTGGCTTTCAGGCCATCAAACATCCATCGAAAAAGACCATTATCGTATCCGTTGGATAAATGTACAATAACAGGTGTATTTGGGTTTACTGCCTTTACTGCATTATACCCAGACGAAACTAAACTTGCGAAGTTTGCCATGGATTTGGAAGCTCGGCCTACTTCCCAAAGCATGCCATCATTTGTTTCATTGCCCACCTGCACCCAGTCGGGGTTAATTCCGTTTAACTTGAGCGTGTCCATTACAGATTTTGTATAATTAAATAAGGCCGTCTGCATTTCGATAAGATTCATTTTTGCCCAGGCAGCCGGAATGGCTTGTTTACCTGGATCCGCCCAATCATCACTATAATGAAAGTCGATCATTAACTTCATCCCGAGATTCTTTGCTCGTTTTGATTTTACTACAAGATCTTTAGTATTGTTCCATCCCTTGACAGGATTTACCCATGCCCGCAACCTGATTGAGTTAATGCCTTTTTCCTTCAGCAGTTGCATACACTCCTTCTCTATTCCGCTGTTATCATAGAATTTAACACCTGCGGCCTCCATCTCTGTGATCCATCCCACGTCCGCTCCTTTGGCGAATACGACCGCCTCTGGTTCTGGCGTTGCGTCAAGTGTATTTGAATTGTTTTTGCAGCCAACGGTTATAGCGAGTGCGAAAACCAGAATGATAAATTGGATAATTGATTTCATAACAAGGCAAACTGTTTACCTGTAAAAGTAATACAGAAATAACAAGAAATATTAAAGACGTGCCGCTGCCTTTTGTGCAATCGTTTCGCCAATAGCTAGTGATGACGTAGCAGCTGGTGATGGCGCATTGCATACATGAATCACGTTTGCATCTTCAATAATCAAGAAATCATCCACCAAACCTCCTTCACGATCGCAAGCTTGTGCTCGTACGCCAGCGCCACCCTCGGTTAGGTCTGACTCTTGAATTTCAGGAATTAATTTTTGTAGAGCTTTTGTGAATGCAGCTTTTGAAAATGAACGATACATTTCACCCAGTCCGGTTTTCCAATACTTGGCCGCCACTTTTTGGAAGCCAGGCCAAGCTAATGTCTCGGCTAATTCGGCCACATTGATCTGCGATTTTTTGTAGCCTTCCCGTTTAAATGCAAGCACAGCGTTAGGTCCGGCTTCTACACCTCCCTTTGCCATTCGTGTAAAGTGAACGCCCAAGAAAGGAAAGTTGGGATCGGGCACAGGGTAAATCAAATTTTTTACCAAGTATTCCTTTTCTTTTTTTAGCTTATAATACTCACCACGAAAAGGAATGATCTTCACATTTAGATTCTCGACTGTCATGGCAGCCACTTTATCGGAGTAGAGCCCGGCACAATTGATAACCAACTTTGCCTCATAGCTTTGTTTGTCCGTGACAACAATTGTTTTATTGGTCTCTTTTTTTAGAGAAATAACTCGTTCGTTCAAACGAATTTCAGCTTGTTCTTTTTGTAGCGCCTTGCCGTAAGCTTCCGCCACTAGCTTGTAGTCGACAATTCCGGTTTGAGGGACAAATATCCCTTCAATACCCGAAACGTGTGGTTCGTATTCTTTCAATTCTTCTTTTGCGAGCTTCTTTAAATGGGTGAGACCATTTTGTTCACCTCGTGTAAATAGAGTTTGCAGTAGAGGTAGTTCGTGCTCATCGGTGGCAACAATCAATTTGCCACACAACTCAAACGGCACTTCGTGTTCTCGGCAGAAGTCGATAAGCAATCTGTAGCCACGAAAGCAGTTGGTCGCTTTCAAACTGCCGGGCTTATAGTAAATGCCGGAATGAATGACTCCGCTATTATTTCCGGTTTGGTGTTTAGCAAGTTCATTCTCCTTTTCAAGAACGAGAAACCGAAGTGTTGGATTTGTTTTTTTGATTTGGAGAGCTGTGGCTAGGCCTACAATCCCACCGCCAATAATGATGACATCAAATTTCACGAGAATCTTATTTCCCCAAAAATAGAACTAAATCAATAGGACTAAAAATTCAGAAAGTAGTTAGAAGTCAAATGGAATCAGGCGTTGATCGCTCTTATTCTGATGTTGAGCGACTCCTCCACAATCACCAAATGATTGGCCGGAATCATCGTCCAGTCTTTGTCATCGGTCAATTTCTCGGAAACGACCAATACAGCATTGTCATCGTCTTGCGGTGCTTCCATTCTGGTCTTGCCGTCTTCCACAACATATCGACCACCTTCGGAATGGTACATGGTTAAGGGTTCTTCGGAAGAATCACTTATATACCGCGTTGCCACAATAAAAGATCCATTTGTGAAGGCCATATTTAAATAAGCAGGCTCACTCACACCGTGCTTGGTGATCAACTGTTTCACGGTCTTAAATGTTTTTTCGAACGAATCCGCAACCGCTTCTGGCGTAACTGTCTCATAGTTCTTGAATAGATTACTGAGTAGAAGGGCGAAAATATGTTCTGAGTCAGTTTGGCCTTTGATCCAATTATAAAGTTCATCGGTGAGAGGTTCGCGGATGTGTCTTTTGATTTTTCCGAACTCCTCTATTCCTCCGTTATGTGCCATCAAGAAATTCTTGTATTGAAAGGGATGGCAATTAGATTCGGATACATCGCCTACACTGGCGGCACGTACATGAGCCAACATACAACCCGTCATTGTTTTGGGTGCCAGGTTGCGTAGGTTTCGATTGCTCCACGCTGGGTTGACCGATACAAAATTGATGGGTTCAAGGTTAAGGCCAGGCACATACCAACCAACGCCAAAACCGTCACCATTCAGGGGTTCTTCAATTTCACGCGCATTGATGCTTTGGTTGATGAGTGAGTTCTTTGGCTTGTACAACAGATCATCGATGACGATCGGGGTTCCTTTATAGGCCATTAGTCTGCACATAGAAATTACATTTTTGAAAAGATAATAAAAAAAGCCGATGGTCTTTACCATCGGCTTTTTCACCATGTAAAGAACTCGCTACTTTTTTGTTTTTTTTCAAAAACCATGGACACTGAATTCATGCAGTAACGTAACCCGGTGGGAGCAGGCCCATCATTAAAGACATGCCCCAAGTGACCTCCACATCTGGCGCATTCTACTTCATCCCTAACCATTCCATAGCTGTTGTCCGTTCCCACTGCTACCACACCCTCCTTAATCGGCTGATAGAAGCTTGGCCACCCTGTCCCTGACTCAAACTTGGTTTCAGAACTGAATAGCTCTAGATGACAAGCGGCACAATAATAGATACCCGTTTCATGATTATCCCAATCCTTTCCGGTAAAAGGCCGTTCTGTGCCAGCTTCTCGAAGCACGTGATACTGTTCGGGCGAAAGTATCTTTTTCCATTCTTCATTGCTCTTTTTCAAAGGTATTATTTTTGCTTTTTCCTGCACAGGCTTGGATTGGCATCCGCCCGTCAGGGCAATGCAAAACATAAGGAATAGAGATAAAAGATTTGTTCTCATTTTAGAGTCTTTTGGCGGTTTTAAAGTTTGTTGGGGTCACTTTTTAGCAGGTAGTGATTCTCAATGTAATTTAAACTCTTCATGTTTAAAAAGGTTTTTCGATTATTTGGCTTTGTCAGCAAAAGGACAAAACCTGCTAAAACCTTTTGACGTGGGAAAAGTGTCTTTTTTGAAGTATTTTTAAGTGTTGTGCTTCTTATTTTTGATCCTGATAAATTATTGAAAACCGTAGTTATGAGAAACACGCTTGCAGCTTTATTTTTCGTCACTTTGGGAACATTAAACTTGGCCGCCCAGAACTATCAGACCTATACACTCTACATGCATGGCTTTGCGAAGTTTGTACTATGGCCTGAGGACGATAAAAAGACTGATTTTGAAATAGTAGTGATAGGCGAGTCTCCGTTGACGGCTGAATTGCAGAAGATGGCAGAAAAGAAAAAGGTGGGAGATAGAGCTATTAAAGTTTCCAAAATAAATTCAATTGCTGAGTTTCGTAAAGGGCATATGCTTTTTGTACCCTCTACGTTATCGAGTCAACTCGGAGAGGTTCTTTCGAAGGTAGGCGGTAAGTCAACAATGGTGATCACTGAACAGGCCGGCTTGGGTGCCAAGGGCAGTGATGTCAACTTTGTGATAAAAGGTGGTAAATTGGCATTTGAATTAAATCAGAGCGCGTTGGCTAAGCATAAGCTGAAGGCGTCTACCGAACTAACCAGATTGGCAATTCTTATTTGATAATTGTATTATGGAAAATTCTAACGGAAAAAGATTCAACATTCGGTTGTCTATCGGAAATAAAATATTTGGAGGTTTTCTGGTGCTCATCGCACTCTTTGCCATCAATGCCAGTATCATTTTCCTTACTGGAAATAAAATAGACAATAGCGTGATGTCGTCTTCTCAAACGATCAACCCTTCGAAGGATGCGATCAACGAGTTAATTACCATGGTTCATCGCTCAAGGATGTTAGCTACAAACTGGGTTTTCCTCCAAACCAATGATGACGACAAGGCTGCACTCCGTCAGATTATTAGCCTTGAGTATCCTGCCAACAAAGAGCGAATTGTTAAGTTGATGAAAAACTGGGATTCCGATAGTACCTCGGCCAAATTCAAGAAAGACAGTTCTCAACGGGCAATGATGACCCGTGCGTTTCACAAATTTGATTCGCTCTTGAGCGGAACCAGTGAAAATATTATCAACACACTTAACGGATTTGATGCTTATGAAGACCCAACCACTAAACTCTTGGCTGGTGATTATGTCGATCAAGTAATCATCCCTCAAGCAAACGATATCATTGACATTCTTTCAAAGATTAAGGAAAAGCAAGAAATGCTGACAGAAGAATCGGCCATGGCTCTGAGTAAATCAACGCGTAATCTCCGAACGATCACGTTAGCGCTTGGGCTCGCCATTATCATCATTGGTTTACTAAGCGCTACACTTCTAGCTAGAAATATTACAGGCCCGATTAACTATGTTAAGAACGTGGTTGTCAAATTAGGCCGTGGGGAACTAGTGGAAGGCAAAAAGCGGAATTTTAGTAAGGATGAGATTGGGGAAATGGCGATTGCCACAGACAATTTGGTTTCTGGCCTAAAGGCTACCACTATTTTTGCGGAAAATATTGGTAGTGGTAAATATAATTCAGCATTTACACCACTGAGTGAAAACGATGTACTAGGGAACGCGCTATTGAATATGAGAGCGAACCTGTCACAGGTAGCCGATGAGGACAAGAAAAGAAATTGGGCAACGGAAGGCATTGCGAAGTTTGGAGAGCTTCTCAGAAGCAACAACAGCGATGTGCAAAAACTATGTGACGAAATCATAAGTAGTATAGTGAAGTACATGAATGCCAACCAAGGTGCCCTTTATTTGATTGATGATACGGATGACTCAGAAGAAAAAACAATGTCGATGACGTCCTGCTATGCGTGGGACAAAAAGAAATTCGTCAACCAGAAAATTTACAAGGGAGAAGGATTAGCAGGACAAGCCTGGCAAGAAATGGATACCATTTACATTACAGACGTACCGCAAAACTATATACGGATTACCTCTGGATTGGGCGATGCGAATCCTACCTCCATTCTTATCATGCCATTAAAAGTCAATGATCAGATTTTTGGTGTCATTGAACTAGCGTCTTTCTCGACATTTGCCGAACATGAAATTGAGTTTGTGAAGAAGGTGGCTGAGAGCATTTCCTCTACGGTATCTACAGTGAAAATTAATGCACGAACGCAAAAGTTATTGACAGAGTCTCAGCAGATGACTGAAGAGATGAGAGCGCAAGAGGAGGAGATGAGGCAAAACATGGAGGAACTACAAGCCACGCAAGAACAAATGCAGCGGGGCCAGTCAGAAACATCTTCTATTCTTTCATTGGTTGAAAAAAATTTGGCCACCATCGAGTTTGACAAAGGCGGCACAATCTTAAAAGCGAATACTAATTTTCTAAAGACTATGGGCTACTCACTAAATGAGGTCGTGGGCCAGCATCACCGTATTTTTATGCCCAAGGAAGAAAGAAACACCGAGGGCTACCGACAGTTTTGGAAAGATTTAGCAGTTGGTCGGGTAAGGTCTGGAGAATTTAAACGTATTAATAAGAACGGTGAGGAGGTTTGGATAGTAGCTAGTTATGCTCCTGTTCTCAACATAGATGGAGACGTGATCCGGTTGATGAAGATAGCACAAGACATAACCCCCTATAAGAAGAAGCAATGATAGGTTATCTTCAGAAACCAAAAAGCCCCGTCCGTCTGATGGGGCTTTTTGTTACCTAAACCTAAACCTATGTGAGAATTACTCTATATGTCCCATTCAACGGACTTCGGTTTAACAGGTTGCGGATTAAAGTTTAATTTTTTTTGCGACTCTAAAAAGAGCTGTTTATTTCAATTTTGACTGAAATTGCTTCTTAAACTTTTCAACCTTCGGGCGCACTACGTATTGGCAGTAGCTCTGGTTGGGGTTCAACTCAAAATAATTTTGGTGGTAGTTTTCAGCGGGATAATAATCCGGCAAAGGGCTGATCTCTGTCACTATGGGATTTTGGTACACTTTTGAAGATTCTAGCTGACTTTTGTATTCTTCCGCAGCCTGTCGCTGAACATCGCTGTGGTAAAAAATAACAGAACGATATTGTGTGCCTTCATCAGCACCTTGTTTGTTGAGGGTAGTGGGGTCGTGGGTGTTCCAAAAAACTTCCAGCAACTCTTCAAATGATACTTTTGAAGGGTCAAAGGTAATTTGAGCCACTTCTGCATGACCGGTTGTCCCAGTGCAAATCTCCCGATAAGTCGGATTCTTTACCTTGCCGCCTGCATAACCTGATACCACCTTACTGACCCCTTTTACATTTTGAAATACGGCTTCGGTACACCAGAAACACCCGGCACCAAAAGTGGCCAACTCCAATTGGTTATCGCTCATAATTTTTGATTTGGATTTAAAAAACCAGTCACGATCTATAACCTAATTTTCAACGGAAAGGTTCTAGCATTTTCAATTAATACCTTCTGTAGAAGTTAGCCAGCTGTTGAGAGAGATTGGTTTTTAGGTTTGAGATGGCCTGATTATACAAACTCTGGTCATCTGGAGCAGCCTCTGTTCGCTTGGTGAGGTTAACCTGGTCAGCGTTCATCGCCCGGTTATCTCCCTTGAAAGTTGCCCATGTGTATTGCCATTGTGAATTGCCTTCCACAGCATTGTTCAACAGAAAGGCATTACTTTTTGCATCGGTCACGGAAAGAGTTGCATTGCTATAGGCTCTCTTGGTTTTAGTGTAGTACGTGATAGTTCCGGTCACTTTTTCCTTCACATCTTGCATTTTTCCATCGGCACCTTTTTTTTCTCCCACCTTTACTTCTCTCTCAAGGTTTTCGTTTCTGGATGAAAATTGCGGGCGCGCATCCTGCCGATAATCATTGAAAATAATTTTTAAATATTGTTGTGGGGGCACTGTATCTTGTTGCTCGATGGGTCGAAACGAGATGAACTGCCGTTGCAAAGAATTGATTATTGGCTGGAGGCTTCCATAATTAATTCGAGAGGCATTAATCTCTTGATAGGCAACTCGTAACGTGGCGTTAAATTCAGCTTGCGTCATCAATTCAATTACTTCCCGATAACCCGACTCGTATTCATTCGCTGCTTTGAAGCTGAAATAGGCCAGCTTCGCATCATCGCGTGTATTTTTTAGCATGTATTGAATGCCATCGTTATAGCTTTCTTCTGCGGCCTTCACTTTTACTTCCGCCAATTCTTTAAATCTCGTTACCGGGTTAGTGATAATCTTCATCGCTCCCAGCGAGGTTTTTATTTGTGTGTTCAGGTTGTTTATTTGATTATAACCTTCCACCGCATTCCGCCATTTCCGAGGATCGTCAGCAGTTATTCCATTCTGAATGCGCGTCTGAATAAAATCGATGGCAAGCGGATAACTTTGTTGCAAAACAACTTTTGCTTTTTTATGATCAGGTTTAGCTCGCAGTCTGGTCACTGACTCAAGTACCGCCTCGTAATAGTTTCCATTCTTAAGTGCCGCTTTCCCTGATGAACAAGCTTCTAAAAGCGAAATAAGAGCTATAAAAAGCACCAACGTTTTCGATTTCATTCTCGGTATCAATTTTTTTAAAGGTGGTTAGAATAATGACTAAATGCCAAAGAGATCAATAAGCACATCATCGATCAGGTTTCTCCAGTTACCCCAACTGTGCCCCTCATTCACTTCCCGATAATGGTATATGCAACTATTGGCTTCCAATACCTCTTTCATTTTTCGGCTTTCTTTGCTTGTATCATTTATCAAGCCAGAAGTCATTGAGATTTTGATTGAAGGAGCGACTTGATTGGTGCAAAGTTGATAGATCTGAGGCTTGGTCCAAAATGCGGGAGATTGGATGCCGACTAGCCCAAATACACCAGGCTTAGTGAAGGCAAAATACGTGGCGGTCAGTCCTCCCATCGATGTTCCCATGATGCCTCGTTCGCTTGCCAGTTTAGAGACGGGAAAATTTCTTTCTATTTCTGGGATTAACTCATTCGTAAAAAAGTCGAGGTATTGTGTATTCATTGCCAACTCCTGCATCCTTCTGTTGTTAGAACGATTGATTGGTTCTCGGTGATCGACAAAAACAGCAGCAATAGGTTTGATTTTTTTTTCCGCGATCAAATTGTCGAGCACCGTTGTCATGTTTCCAAGTTGTGGATGGAGATACTCGTAACCATCCGTTACATAGATCACGGGAAGTTGACCTAATTTTTGAAACCCAGCCGGCAAGTAAATGCTATACGTCACTTGATAGTTCAGAATTTTGCTATTGATCAGAATATCACTTTTGATCGTGCCATGTTCAACTTGTTTGGCTTGCTGTTCAACCGATTCTTTCCAATCAGGCATACGCAACTCTGAGTTGGCGCTACCTCCGCCTACACCGCTCCATTGTTGGTGGGGATTGGATGGGTCAAGAATCCAATTGTTGCCGTCTACTAGAATCTTATAGTCTAGTCGTGCGTTTTTCGGAAACTTTGCCTTTAGGATCCATATCGAGGTTCCTTTTATATTTACTCCTTTGCTGATGAATGTCTTGTCATAACCCCACCCGTTAAAGTCGCCCATCCAAGACACGCTGATTGCTTTGCCGTAGAAAAAAAAGGCGACTGAGTCTTCGACAATGAAAGGAATGGTGTTCTTCTTTTTGAAAACTTCAAACTGAACGCTGTCCTTGAGCGAACGTACGGTATTGGTAAAAGCAGAATAATCCTGGGCACTCACCAAAAGGCGAGAGGTAATCAAAAATCCGACAACCGCTATGGCTCGCATGCTGCCTACTTAAACGACTACTTCTTCAGACGACCTCACTCTCAATGACAGCAAGGAAGCAATGATCATGCAGACGCCTCCAAAAACTAAAATGTAAATCGATTGGCCACCGAAAACGGTTTTCAGTAAAAAACCGAGTACAGTGCTCGCAATGATTTGAGGAATCACAATGAAGAAATTGAATACACCCATGTAGTAGCCCATTTTTTCTGGAGGCAACGACCCTGAAAGCATCGCGTAAGGAATGGAAAGAATGCTAGCCCAGGCAATCCCGATTCCTACCATTGAAAACAGAAGCATATCAGGGTTTGAAATAAAAATAATTGATATCAGGCCAATACCACCGCACATCAATGCGATAAAATGGGTCACCCTTCGGCTGGTATATTTGGCAATGATGGGAAGAAGAAGTGCCGCCACGGCTGCAATCCCATTGTAGATACCAAAAAGCAGGCTCACCCAATCTGCGCCATCGTTGTAGGCAGCAGAGGTAGGTTCATTGGTGTTGTAGATATAGCTCGTAACAGCAGGAGTTGTGTAGATCCACATAGAGAAAAGTGCGAACCATGAAAAGAATTGTACGTAAGACAACTGCACCATCGTCTTGGGCATGGTATTAAAGTCTTTCACAATGTGTACAAGGCCTAAGTACGATCGTCCCTGACGAATATATAGCACTGCCAGTAGATGCACAAATCCAAAAATGCTCAGCCCTCCGCCAAGTACGTAGAGCTCTTTTTCCAATTCCAGATAATTGACAAGCCATGTCATGATCATACCAAGGATCAAGAGGAATGCTCCCACTTTCTGCAGCTTGGTTTTGGTTTGTTCCTCATTTTCGATTTTTCTCTTTTCACGATTTTTTAGATTTGCATGGTGCGGCTCGGGTGGGTATTCTTTGGTTGAAAATACAGTCCACATAACAGCCGAAAAAAGCATAAAGGCGCCCGTATAAAAAGCATAACGAACAGAGGGTGGTATCTCACCTGGATTTTCAGCAGTATTTAAAATACCAAACCAATTTGTAAAAATATAAGGCAGAAACGAAGCGACAATAGCTCCTATACCTATAAAAAAACTCTGCATAGCAAAACCACTAGTTCTTTGCGAAGGAGGAAGCATGTCACCTACGAATGCGCGGAATGGCTCCATGCTAATGTTGATCGAAGCATCCATGATCCACAACACGCCCACTGCCATCCACAGTACATGTGCATTAGGCATTATACAAAGTGCGATGGAAGCCAGCACTGCACCAACTGCAAAAAACGGCCTCCTCCGTCCCCACTTTGGGTGCCATGTGCGATCGCTGTAGAAACCAATGATAGGCTGCACAATTAATCCGGTAATGGGCGCGGCTGCCCAAAATAAGGCAAGACTACTGGGTTCTGCTCCGAGCGTTTCGAAAATTCTACTTGTATTGGCGTTTTGAAGGGCAAATCCAAATTGAATTCCTAAAAACCCAAAGCTCATGTTCCAAATCTGCCAAAAACTGAGTTGTGGTTTCGGTTTGCCTAGAGAAGGTGAAGTCATGGTAGGTTTAATTTGAAGTAGATGAAGTTAGTATTTCAAACGAATGCGGGTTTAAGGTAAGCGTTGCCTTCTTATTTTCAAATTCTATTTTTCCAGAAAAATTTGTTTTCACTGAAGCAGGTACCTCGCCAATGTCTATTTTTTGTACCTCAGCCGACTTATTAAACACCACCCAAACCTGATTTTGAAAATAGCTTCTCCGATAGGCCATGATTTTGTCTGTGGTTACCATCCAATCGAAATCGCCAAACAGCAGAGCCATTGAATTTCTGCGTAAGTGAATCAACTTTTCTGTTGTAGCCCGATTGCGCTGCTCTTGATCTGACAGATTCTCGAAACGCATCATCCGCCTGTTGTCTGGGTCGTTGCCACCTGGGTCTCCAATTTCATCACCATAGTAGATAACAGGTATGCCCGGCACAGTCATCATAAAAGCAGTCAGTGATTGAAGTTTCGCGTAGGCAACGGTGTCTTTTATTTCTATCTTTCGTTTCCAGCCTGCTTTCTTCGCATCTTCGTCAAAGCGAACTGAGCCATCGGCATAAGAAATAAACCGGGCTCTATCCTGATTGCCAGTGATGTTTCCCATCAGGTTGTGATCACCAAACCACGACATACTTTCTGTCAACGAATTGCTCAGTCGAGTGAATGGTACTTCGTCTCTGGCGAATGCGTTTACTGCATCATCGTACACATTGAAGTCAAACTGCGCATCCAGCATGCCGGTGTTCACGTAACTGTTGACGAGTTCCCTACTGCCGTAGGTTTCTCCGATTTGATAAATGGGGCGCTTCACTTTTGATTTTACTTTCTTGGTTAACTCACGCCAGAAGAGTAAGTCAATATGTTTAGACGCGTCATGACGAAACCCATCCAGCTCATATTTCTCCAGCCAAAAAAGAGCCGTATCAGTCATGGGGCCAACAACTTCAGGCTTGCGCAAATCGAGCGTGGGCATAAAAATATCAAACCATGTGGTCAATCGCTGGTCGTCCCACCGCTCGGTATTGATAGTTCCATCCGGTAAGTAAAGGGGAGTGAACCATTTCGGTTTGAGTTTAACAAGTGGGTGTTCCTGATGTACGTGATGAGCGACATAATCAAGAATCACATTCATATTCTGGGCATGGGCTTCATTCAAAAGCTCTTCGAGCTCGGCTTTGCTTCCAAAACGATAGTCGATTTGTTGAAGTGACACCGGCCAATACCCATGATAGCCTGAAAAAGTAGTTGGTGGGTCGATGTACTTTCCGTACGCTCCTTTTGGATTTTGCGAAATAGGAGAGAGCCAAATGGTATTGATGCCTAGTTTTTTGAAGTAGCCATCTTTGAGTTTTTGGGTTACACCGGCAATATCACCACCGTAATAATTTGCTTTTGGCAATATGTTGGGATCTTTGACAGGTTCGTCATTTTCTTTTTTTCCATTATTGAAGCGATCAATCATCATGAAGTAAAGTATTTGCGCCTCCTTGTCTTGCCGAGTAAGAGCCGCTGCATCTAGAATCACTTCTCCATTTTGCAATGGAATCAGCACATCATTGGAAATGCCCGTTTCATTTGCCGCCCACACACGAACGTGACTTCTCACTTCCTTTTTTGCTTGATCGGGTATGGGAATAATCAACTGATCTTTTTTCTGAACAACGGGCAACGAAAAGTTTTTCCAATAAGCGGTGACTTCGGTAGCGGGATTCGAGAGCTGCAAGGTGATCGATTGCCCATTCGTTTTATAGGTAGTTAGGTAAGGTAGCTTTTTGGCATCTGGACGTTCGATTTTTAGAACTGAATTCCACCCACCGGCTCCGTTGTCGATCGAGTCGTTATTGGAGGGGTCACGGATTTCTTTACCATCAACCACAAAAAGATATTGGTAGTTACCAGGATTGAGCAGAAGTGAAAGCCTGAACACTCCTCCTTCGTTTTTAAATTCAGAAGCAGCAGCATTCCAAGCGTTGAACTCACCTTTCGTTTTTACCTCTTTTGCTTTGCCAGAATAGGTAAATGTGACTGCCTTCTTATTTATTTTTTGAAGAGGAATTGCGTACGACACCCCGCTACTCCACAATTGCAATGAGGCGATCGTGGATTTCATTTCGCCCGTTAATGATAAATTCCTGCCTTCTCTGTTTTGAGTGAGGCCAGTTGGGACAGAAATCGAATCAATTTTAGTCAAGTCAAAGACATAGTCTTCCAGATTTACTAACGTAGAATCTGGATTGATAAGGATCGGAGACGCATTGCCTGTAATTAAGCCAGTATCATTAAATTGAATCTTACTCTTTTTTTCGCAAGAACTTAGACCAATTAAAAAGATGGCCAAGAAAACGTAACCAACATTACCAGTTGATAACAATCTTTTTAGATTCATTGGTAGTGGTGACATAAGGTAAATTTATTTTAGGTCCTTCCGGCTGTGTATTCACCGGATCATAATTTCTAATGGATTCAACAAAACGATACTCTTTCCAACTAACTGGTGTAGCTACTCCGTTAACACGTACTTCACTGACCGAATGAAATCCATGTAAGTACACTTTCAAGTTGGTGTAAGGAGATGTAAAGGTTCCTTCTTTGTCTTGAATAGTTATTTCGTTCTTCTCAGGCGTGTAGGCAATTTTTCGTTTGGAAAAAACACCAGTTTCGTGTTCAAAGGATATTCCGTCATCTTCATAAAGTGTAAAGTCATTGTAGCTGTCGCCTTTGTAAATGTGGATTTCAAGCGTGTCGCCAAAATCATTTGTGTTTCGTCCAGCTCTTTCTTTCATGGGAATGATGGACGAACCTTTCACATACACCGGAAGGTGGTGAATGGGGCAATCTTCCACGAATTGTTGATTTCCTAGACGCAATTGATCCGTCATTAAATCATACCAACTGCCTTCTGGTAAATAGACTCGTAGCAAGTCATTGTTGCTTTCTACCGGTGCGACTAATAGTGCCGGGCCAAATAAATATTGATTGTGAAATTGATGATCGTAAATTTTTTCATCGAATGGAAAATAGAACGCAAGGCTTCTGTTGATGGGCATACCCGTTTTGGCAGCGTCAAAAAATAAGGAGTAGAGATAAGGCATCAGTCGATACCGAAGCTTCATGTAGTTGCGCGCAATCTCTTCTACCTTTTCTCCGAACGACCAAGGCTCTGAATCTCGTGTATTGATCATCGTGTGGCCACGGAAGAAAGGAGAGAACGCTCCGATAGAAATCCATCGTGCAAAAAGTTTTTCATCGGTGTTCCCTACAAATCCGCCAATATCATAGCCGGTAAAGGCCATTCCGGAAAGCCCCATACTGTTCACGAGACGAACGCCCGCCAGCATGTGCGCATCGTACGCCACGTTATCGCCCGTCCAGACAGCTGCATAACGCTGAATACCTGAATACCCCGAACGTGTAAGGTTGAAGGGGCGCTTGTTCATCAGTTTTTTTGTTCCTTCATACGTACTTCGCGCCATCATTAAGCCGAAGAGATTTCTACCCTCGCGCATCGTTGTCTTGCGACCTTCCAAATCAAATTCAACCAGATCGGGAAGTGTGTTTCCCCACGTGGCAATTTCGTTCATGTCATTCCAAAAGCCTTCTGCGCCTAGAGCGACATATTCATCGAAATGAGTGGCCCACCATTCGCGTGCAGCGGGATTTGTAAAATCCGGAAAGTGACACCAGCCGGGCCACACCTGCCCGCTGTATAGCCCACCGTCAGGATACTTTAGAAAAATGTCTTCTTTTATTCCCGAGTCGTATGCCTCATAGCCAGGTTCGATTTTGATGCCCGGGTCACACATTAAAACGACATGAAAGCCCAACTTTTTCAATTGGTCAACAAGTCCTTTCGGATCCGGAAAGTTCTTCTTGTCCCAGGTGAATATTTTGTACGCATCCATATAGTGGATGTCTAATACAATCGTGTCTGCCGGCAGGTCACGCTCGCTAAAGTTTTCCGCTACGCGTAACACTTCGCGATCAGGATAGTAGCTGTACCGACATTGTTGATACCCAAGACTCCAAAGAGGAGGAAGAGGAGTGCGCCCTGTCAAAAAAGTATATGATTTTACTATTTCACCTACTGACTCGCCCGCCATGAAATAGTAGCGCATTTCTCCGCTGTCGGCAGAGAAGCTAGCAAATCGATCATTGGACGCACCGAAGTTGAATACACTTCGATAACTATTGTCGAAGAAAATGCCATAGGTCTTTTGGTGATGAACGCCAACATAAAAAGGAACAGTACAATACAATGGATCGGTATCCGTTCCATAAGCATAAGCGTCTGTATTCCAGTTGATGTATCCTCTTCCTCTTTTATCGAGTGGGCCAGTTTTTTCTCCTAATCCTAAAAAACGTTCGCCTTCCTGCAATTTTTTATAACAGCTGACTTGATCGTTGATCCACTGGATGCCCAGGCCGGCATCATCTTCGTTGATCAGCACATCTTGCAAGTCGGTCATTTGAACTCTTACCGGTGATTTGCTGATTGTTACTTTGAGCGCTGAGGTAGTAAGCTGGATTTTTTCGGGTAAATCAGAAATGGAAAACTCGATCTTCATCGGTGTACCCACCACCGCATAAGAAAAGTCTTCTTCCCGCTTTCCCATGTACCCCCACACTTGAACGATTCGTTCGTCAAAGAATGCAATGCTCACATTCCCAAAAGAGGTTTCTATGTCTATTCCGCGTTCGTTTTTTTTGTAAGAGATGAGTTGGCCAAGCCCCTTGCTGGCAGATCGATTCTGGCGGTCTTGCATAAACTGTTGTTATAAAGTTCTGGAAATAAAAATAAAGGGTTTCGTTAATCCTAACGAAACCCCTAATCAAAAATCAGAAAACGATTGCACTTGGTTTCGGTCAACTTTTATGTTAGTTTCACTTCATTAATTTTTTTGATACATCAGATCGGCAATGTTTGCGTATGGAAAACCCAGTTGATAAAATCACTCAGTCGCCCCTTTTACCCCGCTACTTGGAAGAAATTCAGGTTTTCTGGCACAAGGAAGAGGGTAGGCGGAAGCAATTTTATAAAGAGATGGACGATCGCAAGGTGGAGTTTATTAATGGCGAAATCTACTTTCAATCGCCTGTAGAATTACAGCATAATGAAGCGGGAAAGTTTTTGCTGAGGTTAATGGACATTTTTGTTGAGTCCAGCCAATTGGGCTTTGTCGGTCACGAGAAAATGCTCATTTCGCTCACTCGAAATGACTACGAGCCAGATATTTGTTTCTGGAATAAAGATAAGTCGATAGACTTCAAGAGAAAACAAATGCAGTTTCCTGCGCCAGACTTGGTGGTAGAGATTTTGTCGGAGAGCACAGAGCAGATCGATAGAGGTGTGAAGTTTGAAGACTACGCGCAACACAACATTGCTGAATACTGGATTGTCGATGCCGAGAACCAAACTATCGAACAGTATGTTCTAGAGTCAGGCAATTACGCCTTGAAGCACAAAGCACAAAATCAAGAGATCATTTTCTGCCAAGTTTTGAAAGGATTTGACATACCCGCCATTGCCGTTTTTGACAAGGTTGAAAATGTTATTGTTTTAAAGAAGTTGTTGTCAAAACAGGAATAAAAAACGCATCCGGGTCTACTTTTTCTTTACCTGTTTCTTCAAAGAAGAGTTTCGGATTATCAGTCTGGTCTTTAGAATTTTTATCTCCTCTACAGCTTCGTATTGATCCTTCACTTTCAATTCGATTTGGCGGATCAATAAACGAGCAGCTTCCTGGCCCATTTCAAAACCCGGTTGGTCGATGGTCGAAAGAGAAGGCTCCATCATTTCGCCAATGAACCAATTGCTGAACCCAATGACGGCAAGATCCTCTGGAATTTTCAGCCCCTTTTCTTTAATGGCCATCATGGCGCCCATTGCCATGGGGTCATTGTTCGCGAATAACCCATCTATTTTGATGGAACCCTTTAAGAACTTTTCCATCACTGTTTTACCTTCTTCAAACGTACCCTCATTGCAGGCAAGGATAAGTTTTTCGTTGACTTCCATTTTGTTTTCTTTCAGCGCATCCTTGTATCCGCGCAACCGATCGATGCTTATGATCAGGTTGGGTGCACCTACCAAATGCACAATGTTCTTGCATCCCTGAGAGATTAAATGGTTAGTTGCTTCTTTCGCGCCTGCGTAGTCATCAACAATCACCTTACTCGATGTAGGGCTGTTGTACATCCGATCATAAAACACAATAGGAACTCCTTTGGAGATGATCGATTCTACGTGATCAAAGTTGGTTGTATCCCTGGATAGCGATAGTAACATGCCATCTACGCGGCTGTTGAAAAGAGCTTTCACGTGGGCTACCTCGCGGGTATACGATTCGTTCGATTGAGCCAGGATTACATTGTATCCTGCCTGATAGGCAACATCTTCAATTCCACTGATAACAGTTGAAAAGAAAAAATGCACCACTTCAGGTATGATTACGCCAATCGTATTCGTCTTTTTCTGGCGTAGATTGAGTGCTACTATATTGGGCTGATAGTTCAGTTTCTCAGCTAGTGCATTCACTGCCTTTTTGGTATCTACCGAAATATCGGGATGGTCCTTTAATGCGCGCGAAACGGTGGAGGGGGAGATGTTAAGCTCGCGCGCAATGTCTTTGATGGTTATCTGGTTAAACTTCATTCGCTAGCAAGACTTTTGTTTAGTTTTTGGTAAACTTTAATCCAAAGTTAAATATAAGCAATAGTGATCAAAACAAGAATTTGCCTCCAAAAAGGAGCCGTAAGAAATAAAGTATTAAGCACGCTTGAATATTGCAAACGTTTGCGAAATCGTTTCCATCAAAAAAAAGGCGCTTTTTGGCGATTTCTTTTGGTTCATGTTTAATATAACAGTAACATTGAGATGAATTTATAAATAATTCGATAGTACTATTTAAATTATTAACCTTAAATCAATTAAACTATGACCAAATTGTATCTGTTTGTTCGCAGGTATCTCGCGGTGGTTCTGATGTTTGCAGCCCTTGTGGGGTTTGCACAGGAGCGTACCGTGTCAGGTAAAGTAAAGTCATCTGACGATGGCTCAGGAATTCCCGGTGTAAACATTCTCGAAAAAGGAACGACCAATGGTACGGTAACGGATACAGATGGTAATTACACCATCAGCGTAGGTGCCAATGCTACTTTAGTTTTTTCTTTTGTAGGTTACACTACACAAGAAGTAGCGGTAGGTTCTCAGACTTCATTGGATGTGACGCTAGGTTCAGACGTAACTTCATTGTCAGAGGTGGTAGTGGTTGGTTACGGAACACAGGACAAAAAGGAGATAACTAGCTCAGTTTCAAGTGTAAAATCTGAAGATTTTAATAGGGGTAACGTAAATGATGCCTCGCAGCTACTTCAAGGCCGTGTAGCGGGTTTAAGTATTGGTAGAGAAGGAAGTAATCCAAGTGGATCTTTTAATATTCGCTTGAGAGGATTGTCGACTGTTGGAGCAAACTCCCAACCTTTAATTGTTATCGATGGAGTTATCGGAGCAGCTTTGAATAGCGTTGATCCAAATGATATAGCCACATTCGATGTTTTAAAGGATGGTTCTGCTGCTGCTATTTATGGTAGCCGGGGTTCAAGTGGTGTGATTTTGATAACTACGAAAAAAGGAAAATCTGGCAAAACCACGGTAGATTACAATGGTTATGTGTCGGCTGAATCTATTCAACGTTCCGTACCTGTTTTGACTGCTTCTGAGTTTAGAGCTTTTTCTGCTCAGCAAGGTGTAACCGGAGGCGACAAAGGGGCTTCTACTGATTGGTTGAAGGAGATAACAAGAACTGGCATTAGTCATGTTCACAATCTTTCGTTGGGTGGCGGAGTTAATAAAACAACTTACCGTGCATCTTTCAACTATAGGGATATTCAAGGTATTCAACAAAATACTGGGTTTAAGCAAATCAACGGTAGGTTGAACTTGACGCAGAAAGCCTTGAATGATAAACTCACAATAAACTCCCAAATTGCTTTTACGACCCGCGCTACTGAGTTTGGATTTTCAGAAGCGTTTAGATATGCGGCTATTTATAACCCAACGGCACCGATTTTCGATGCCGATCCAACCTCTGCCAATGCTATTGCAAATGGCGGGTATTATCAAGAAGGTAGATTTGACTTTTTTAACCCTGTTGCTTTGATTCGCCAAAATACAAACAAAGGCGATTTCCAACGCGTTAATTTTAACGCAGGGGCCACTTATGACATTCTCAAAGACCTGAGCGTTTCAGCGAATTATGCATTCCAAAATGAGAAATATAATGGGGACGCAGACAATGGAAATTTCTATTATTCCAAAACTAGTCTTTTTGTGGGAGCAGGTAGAAAAGGTTTAGCCAATGTGAGAACGAATACCTATTCAAATCAGTTATTCGAGGGTACCATTAACTACTCTCATGCTTTTGGTGACCTTAACGTAGCGGCCTTAGCAGGTTATTCTTACCAAGATTTCACCAATGAAGGATTTGGTATCACAGCCGGAAATTTCGTAACAGATGCTTTTTCAAACAATTCGGTTGGTGACGCATTGGATATTCCGAACGGTTTAGCTAACGCATACAGCTATAAAAACACTAATAAAATAATTGCGCAGTTTGCAAGGTTAAACCTGAATTATAAAGAAACGTATTTCTTATCAGCCTCTGTTAGAAACGAGGGTTCATCTCGATTTGGAGCCAACAATAGGGTAGGTCTTTTTCCTGCGGTAAGTGGTGGAGTTACGATTACCAATCTGGTGGATATTCCACTTGTTAACAGCCTCAAAGCAAGGGTCGGTTATGGAGTAACTGGAAATCAACCAAATGATTCCTACTTATCTATCCTCAGATTTAATAGGTCTGGTAATGCCCCGGTAAATGGTCAATATGTACCCGGATATACGCCACTTACCAATGCAAATCCTAACTTACAATGGGAAGAGAAGGCTGAAATCAATGCAGGTATAGATTTCTCAATGCTGAACAACAGGTTGACTGGTTCTATCGATTACTTTACGAGGACTACCACTAAGTTGATTTTGCTTCAGGCGGTGCCTGTGCCACCGAATTTAGCACCCAATACTTGGCTAAACGGGGGGGATCTACGAAACTCAGGACTTGAGGTAGCGATCAATTATGTTGCGATCAACAAGCCTGGATTTACTTGGTCAACCGGGTTGAATTTTGCTACTCTCGCTACTGAAGTAAAATCGTTGCAGATTGAGGGAGGTGTTCAATATCGGGGGAATGTTGGTTCTCCTGGGCTTAATGGCATAAATATGATACGCGTGAAAGAAGGTGAGCGTGTTGGGCAAATCTGGGGAAAAAAGTTCACAGGTATTGGTGAAGACGGAAGATGGCAATATCAAGATTTGAATGGTGATGGTGTTATTGATAATAAAGATGATCAAGTACTGGGTAATGGACTACCCACTGTGACCTTCGGCTTTAATAACAGCTTTACCTACAAACGTTTCGACATTCAATTCCTTTTGAGGGGAGCCTTAGGTCACAATATAGTTAACCAATACAGGACGTTTTACGAAGCTCCCAACGCAATAACTTCATACAATGTATTGAAGACTGCTAGGGATATACCTAATCTTAAAGAAGGGGGATCTTTTTCTAGTTTTCAAGTAGAAGATGGTTCGTTTGTGAAATTAGACAATGCTACCGTGGGGTATACTTTTCCACTCGCTTCGGGTTCGGCAGTGAGCAAATTTAGATTTTACATAACTGGCCAAAACTTATTTGTGATCACAAATTATAAGGGAATTGATCCTGAAGTCCGTTTTGGAGACTCTGAGGATAACAATAGCCCCCTTTCGCCTGGTATTGATAGAAGAAACACCTGGGTTAGAACGATGACTATTACCGCTGGTGTTAATCTAACTTTTTAATTAAAAAAATGAAAATTAATTACGTTATGAAAAAGAAATTTGTTTTGATGGGGGTTTTTGTAACTCTCTTTAGCTTCTCTTGCACCAATCTTGACGAACAGGTATTTAGTCAAGTGACAGCAGATAATTTTTTCAAGACTTCAGAGGAGCAGGCTACCGCATTGGCTGCTGCTTACACAAACTTGTTGTCTATCGGCAATCATAATAATTTGTGGTCGGACAACGAGGTTTCGACTGACGAATTAATGATTCCCGTAAAAGGTCAAGATTGGCAGGATAATAATCAATGGGTTCGTATGCACAGACATCAGTATATACCCACTGAAGAATCGATCAATAACATGTGGGTTTTCCTATTCGCAGGTGTCAATATCTGCAATAGGCTTATCGCTCAATTTGAAGCAATTCCAGGCACCACGGCAACAATATCTGAGTTGAGAGCGCTTAGGGCTTTGTATTACTTTTGGTTGATGGACAACTTTGGAGGTGTTCCATTGGTAACAAAGTTTGCTGGTGCCGAAACAAATCCAACGAGAAATACGAGAGTTGAAGTCTATAATTTTGTTGTTTCGGAACTGAATGCAAGTATCCCTAACATGAGTGAATTTGTTGATAATTCAACTTATGGAAGATTGAACAAATTTGGTGCAAATGCTTTACTGGCTAAAGTTTATTTGAATTCTGGTGTGTATTCTGGAAGTGGAACGCCAGCGGCTGCGGACTTGGACAAAGCGATTGCTGCTTGTGATGCGATCATTAACAGTGGGAAATACGGACTTGAGTCTAATTATTTGAGCATATTCGCTACACTGAATGATAGATCAAAAGAGCATATTTTTGCCGTTCCATATGATGAAAAGTTTGCCGGAGGTTTCAACTTCGCGCAAATGACCTTGCATTATGAATCTCAAAAGACGTTCAACCTTGCAGAGCAACCTTGGAATGGATATACCACTCTTAAAGAATTTTACGATTCATATGATCCTGCCGATGAGCGCAAGAAAAGTTTCCTTGTAGGTCCACAGTTCTCATCTGCTGGTGTTAGATTAACTGATACTGGAGCCGAACCAAACGATCCTGACGGAGCTCCATTGACTTACACACCTGAAGTAAACGAACTTGAGCCTAATGCTTTTCGGCAAGGTGGCGCACGGATTGGTAAATTTCAGTATAAATTGGGGGCGCGACCAAATTTGGACAATGATTTCCCTATTTTCAGATACGGTGAAGTACTTTTAATGAAGGCAGAAGCACTCTGGAGAAAGAATAATGGTGATGCAGCGGCCTTGACTTTAGTAAATCAGCTTAGAACTAGGGCGAAAGCATCTGCCTTGACTACCTTAGGAGCTCCCGGAGATGCTTATCCTGGACCTGAGTTGTTGAAAGAATATGGAAGAGAGTGTTTTGCGGAGGGTAAAAGAAGGAATGATTTGATCCGTTTTGGAAAGTATGGCGAGGTTTGGTTTGGAAAGACTGCAGCATCGGCCGCTAACAAGACAATTTTTCCAATTCCCCAGCCTCAGATTATTGCAAATCCTAAATTGACGCAGAATCCTGGCTATTAAGTAATTTTTAAATAATGTAAAAAAGAAAGCAAGCTGAACGGCTTGCTTTCTTTTTTTAGATGCTCCTTCTTTGTGAACGATTTTTACGTATGATGCGGAGACTTGCGGAGAGAGTGGTTTTAATTGTTGTAGCAATGCTAGCAGGATGCAGCCAGCGTGATAAAAATGACAATTTACTTTTTACTAAAATTGATTCCTCTTATTCAAAAGTTAGATTTTCTAATGACGTAAACTATACGGAGGAGTATAATGTGTATACCTATCGAAGTTTTTACAATGGAGCAGGAGTTGGGGTTGGCGACTTTAACAATGATGGACTGACTGACATCTATTTCTGCGCGAATATGGTTGGCAATCGTCTATTTCTGAATAAAGGTAATTTTGTTTTTGATGATGTTACTGAAAAGGCAGGTGTTTCGTGTGGAAGCTCTTGGTCTACCGGTGTGAGTGTGGTTGATATTAATGCAGATGGTTATTTGGACATCTATGTGTGCAAATCCGGTCAACCTTCCGGTGAAAGAAGAAGTAATGAGCTTTTTATCAACAACGGTGATCTGACGTTCAAGGAGATGTCAAAGGAATATGGTCTTGACATAAACGGCTTGTCAGTTCATGCTGCTTTTCTGGATTATGATCATGATGGCGACCTTGACTGCTATTTGCTTACGAATTCTTTTCGGTCTATTGGAGCTTTTGATTTTCGAAAAGATCAACGCAATACACCAGATCCAGATGGTGCGGGCAATAAGCTTTTTCAAAATCAAATGGGTAAGTTTGTTGATGTAACCGGCACATCAGGGATTTATCATAGTGCAATTGGGTTTGGCTTAGGTGTTACAGTAGGTGATATTAATCAAGATGGTTGGGATGATATTTATGTTTCCAACGATTTCTTTGAAAGGGATTATCTTTATGTGAATCAGAAAAACGGAACTTTTAAAGAATCATTGGAGGAATCAATGTCAGAGATCAGCATGGGCTCCATGGGTGCTGACATGGCGGATATCAACAATGATGGAAAGCCAGATCTTTTTGTGACGGAAATGTTACCGAATAGCGAAAGGAGATATAAGACTAAAACTCAATTTGAGAGTTTCGACAAGCACAGATCAAATTTTGAAAACGGCTATTTTAAGCAATTTTCTAGGAACGTTCTACAGTACAATTTGGGCGAATGTCTGTTCAGTGAGATTGGAAGGTTATCAGGTATCGAAGCAACAGATTGGAGTTGGGGAGCCTTGATCGCAGATTTAAACAATGATGGGCTTAAAGATATTTTCGTTGCAAATGGAATTTATAAGGATTTGCTAGATCAGGATTATATTAATTTTATGGCAGATCCTTCTACCGTTCGCTCTATACTTACGAAGGACAAAGCAGTACTGAAGGCAATGATCGATCAAATTCCCTCTGAGCCTCTTTCAAATTATGCTTTTGTAAATCAAGGCAATTTGACATTTCGCGATAGTGCGAAAGTTTGGGGGCTTGGTGATCTGAGTTTTTCGAGCGGGTCTGCCTATGCGGATTTTGACAATGATGGTGATCTGGATTTGGTTGTAAATAACGTCAATGGGTATTCCGCACTTTATCGTAATGAGTTACAGGACAGAAAATTTGGGAATTACCTTAAAGTAGAACTGAGAGGAACTAGCAGCAATACGTTTGCTATAGGATCATCGGTTTCTGTTTTTAGCGATGGAATACAATATTACCTGGAAGTTAATCCCTATAGAGGGTTTCAATCGACTGTGGAATCTAGATTAAACTTTGGTTTGGGATCGAAGACGAAAATTGATTCTGTTAGAATAAAATGGACAGATGGTAACTATACCCTGCTAAACGGAATTATTGCAAATCAGATACTGAAAGTAGAGGAATCAAAATCTGTGAAATTCAATAGAAATACGAAACTGGAGTTTAAGAAAGTTTTTACGGAGGTGACAACTGATGCGGGCATAAAACATAAACACGTAGAAAATGATTTTTCGGATTTCGATAGAGATCGACTGATTCATCGGATGATAAGTACAGAGGGCCCTAAGATATCGGTTACGGATGTTAACAAGGACGGCAAAGAGGATTTTTTTATTGGAGGTGCGGTTGCTCAATCGGGCTCACTATTTTATCAAGCAGATGGGCAGTTTAAAGTTAAAAGAGAAATTGCTTTTGAGGAGGATTGGATATCTGAGGATGTTGGAAGCTGTTTTTTTGATGCTGATCATGACGGAGACCAAGACCTATACGTTTGCAGTGGCGGTAACGAGTATCCATCGAATTCTAGTGCACTTTCTGATCGACTTTATTTTAATGACGGAAACGGATCGTTTGAACGATCTGAGCAAAAGCTGCCCTCGGTTAACTTTCAGAATAGTTCTTGTGCGATACCATGTGATTTTGACAGTGACGGGGATTTAGATTTGTTTGTTGGCACAAGGTCCAAGCCTTTTAACTACGGTGTTCCAACTAATAGCTATTTACTGGTAAATAATGGAGACGGCATTTTTGCGGACGTGACAACACTCGTGGCTCCTGAGCTTTTAAATGTTGGAATGGTTACTGATGCTGCTTGGGTAGACTTGGATAATGATAGGGATAAGGATTTGGTAGTCGTGGGAGATTATACTCCCATAAAGATTTTTATCAATGATAGAGGTTCCCTAATTGATAAGACTGATTTTGCTGGGCTATCAATGACAAATGGATGGTGGAATGTGGTTAAGACCTCCGATATTGATGGCGATGGTGATATTGACATTATTGCTGGAAATCAGGGATTAAACAACCGCTTCAAAGCAGATTCTTTGCATCCTTTAACACTTTGGATTAACGACTTTGACGACAATGGTAAGTCAGAACAGATAATTTGTGCCTTCAATGAGGGGGTATCATATCCACTTGTTTTGAGGAACGACCTACTATCACAGATACCCTCATTAAAGAAAAAGTATTTGAAGTATGCTGATTATCAAAGTCAGACAATAGAGAATATTTTTCCCGGATCAAAGTTAACCAGTGCTATTAAATTGGAGGCATATGAGTTTAGGAGCATGGTATTGGTAAACGATGGTCGTGGTAAATTTAGTAAGCAAATTTTACCCATTGAGGCCCAGTTCTCATCCGTATATGCGATGGCCATAGCGGATTTTGACCACGATGGGGTGAAGGATATTTTGTTAGGAGGTAATTTATCTTCCGTAAAACCTGAAATCGGCTCAAATGAAGCAAGTATTTGTGTTCTCTTAAAGGGTAAAGGCAACGCAAAGTTTCAGAGTGTTCTTCCATCTATTTCCGGAATACGTGTTAAAGGGGAAGTACGCGACATAGAACTTATTGGAGGAGACAGAATTATTGTGGCGAAGAATAATGGGATTGTTCAACTTTTTAAATTTTAGTATGAGCGTTAGGTATGCAAATTTTTTTGCTTTGTTACTGTTATTAACATCGGGATGTATTAAATCGGAGTATCAGAAATTAGAAGAACGCGAGCTAGCCAAAGGTATTCGCAAGGATAGTTTGTTCTATGCTATCAAATTTGGAATGAGATCGGCAGATTATCGTGAATATTGTGGTAAAATGAATAACGAGGGAATCTTTTCTAATGGCCAATCAAGTTCCTCTGTTGAATTTGGAATCATTGGCCTTCCACATAATGCCGTTTGCTCCTTTACGCCTCAATTTTTTCGAGATCGAATTTATCAAATAAACTGTGTAGTCCAGTATAAGAGTTGGGCGCCATGGAATAAATCTTTGTTCGCAGATAGTTTGCAATTTGAGTTGGTTAAATTAACGAAAACGTGGTATCCGAATGCTGGATTTTTGAAGGTATCTCATCCCGAAAAAGGAGATGCTTTTGTGATGATTGAAGCCAATAGAAGGGTCTCGATTTTTACCGAAGACGACAGAAAGGTTAAGATTGTCTTTCGAGATTTATCAGTTGATGAGAAGATAATTCTAGATAGTCTAAATAGTTTGAAATGATTCGTTTCGCAGTTTTGCTATCATGTTGGCTTCTTCTTTCATGTTCTGACCAAAATCGCACTAGCATAGAGAAGAGATTTACTAAGTTAACAAAAGATCAGTCTGGTATTGACTTTTCGAATGACCTAGTCTTCGACAATGAGTTTAATATCTATACTTACCGGAATTTTTACAACGGTGGTGGAGTTGGTATAGGTGATATAAACAATGACGGTCTTGTCGATATTTATTTTACGGCTAACATGAAACCCAACCAACTCTATTTGAATAAGGGCGATTTTAAATTTGAAGATATTTCAAAAAAATCTGGAGTTTCGGGACAGCGCTCTTGGTCAACTGGGGTGGCTATGGCTGATGTAAACGGAGATGGCTGGTTGGATATCTATGTGTGTAATTCGGGGGATATCAAGGGCGATAACAAAGAGAATGAACTCTTTATCAATAATGGAGATTTGACGTTTACAGAAAGAGCACAAGAATACGGCATAAACGACAAAGGCTTTACCACACATGCTGCTTTCTTTGATTATGACAAGGACGGAGATGTTGACCTGTATATTCTTAACAATTCTTACCAGGCCATAGGTAGCTTTAACCTAAGAAAGAATGAAAGACCTGTGAGAGATTCTTTAGGTGGGGATAAATTTTTTCGAAATGATAACGGACATTTTATTGACGTGAGCCAACAAGTTGGTGTTTACGGAAGTGTGATCGGATTTGGGTTGGGTGTTACGGTGGCAGATGTAGATAAGGATGGTTGGCAAGACATCTATGTATCGAACGACTTCTTTGAACGAGATTATCTATATATTAATCAGCGCAATGGAACTTTTAAGGAGTGTTTAACCGAGCAGATGAAATCGATTAGCGGTGCCTCAATGGGTGCAGATATGGCTGACATCAACAACGATTCATACCCTGATATTTTTGTTACTGAGATGTTGCCATTCAGACAGGATCGATTAAAGACCGTTACTACTTTCGAAGATTGGAATCGTTTTCAGTACAATTTGAGTAACGATTACTATTATCAGTTTACGAGAAATATGCTGCAGTTGAATAACGCAAATGGAACGTTCAGTGAAGTTGGAAGGCTTGCAGGTGTTGCGGCCACTGATTGGAGTTGGGGTGCCTTAATATTTGATATGGATAACGATGGGGCAAAAGATATTTTTATTGCCACTGGAATATATAAGGATCTCACGAATCAAGATTTCTTGCAATTTGCTGGCAGTGAAGAATTTGTAAAGTCGGTCGTAACCAATAAAGGATTGGATTATAAGAAGTTGGTAGACGTAATTCCGTCCAATAGTGTTCCGAATTTTGCGTACCATAATTCTGGGGATTTGAAGTTTGAGGATAAAGCAGAAGAATGGGGATTGTCGGGTGGTAATTTTTCGAACGGTGCTGCGTATGGGGATTTGGACAACGATGGTGATTTAGATTTAATTGTTAACTGTGTGAATTCCCAAGCCCTCGTCTATCAAAATCAATCTAGGCAGCTTGATCCAGAAACCCACTATTTGAAATTTATTTTAAAGGGCTCTAAGAGGAATACACAAGCTATCGGTACTAAAATAACCGCGTTTGTTGGTCAACAACAATTTTACTTAGAGCAAATGCCAACAAGGGGATTTCAATCTACCATGGATGAAAGACCAAATTTATCGATAGGAAAGAATAAGAGTGTAGCAAAAATTTTGGTTGAATGGCCAAATGAAACAATTACAGAATTAGCAGATGTTACAGTAGATCAGACCATCTCATTGATTGAACCAGAAAGGAGTTCGAGGAGGAAAACTGTTTCTAAGAAAAAGGATTTGGCAGTTTTTGAATCGCTGAAAAGGAAGGATATTGAGTCTTTCACACACGTGGAAAATCAATACTCTGATTTTGACAGAGACAGATTACTATATCATATGCTGTCAACCACAGGACCTTGCCTTTGTAAAGGCGATGTAAATTCAGATGGGCTTGATGACTTTTTTATCGGAGGTGCAAAAGGGCAACAAGGAGCTCTATTTACACAATTGGCCGGTGGAGATTTTGACAGATCTAGTTCGTTTTTTGATGAGATGGATGTAGCCTCCGAAGATGTTGCGTGTAGCTTTTTTGATGCAGATGGTGATAAGGATTTGGACTTATACGTTGGTAGTGGTGGAAGTGAGTTTAGTTCAACGTCAATCGAATATGCAGATCGCTTGTATTTTAATGATGGACGAGGAGACTTTGTCAGATCTAACCAGCTTTTACCCACTTTACGATTCGAGAATACATCTGTGGTTCAGCCAGCAGATTATGATCAAGATGGCGATATTGATTTGTTTGTAGGCATTCGAGCGCAATCACTTTCATATGGGGTTCCAGTAAATGGGTATATCTTAGAAAATGATGGAAAAGGAAGCTTTAAAGATGTAACGAAGGGAGTTGCCCCTTTATTAGTTGGACTAGGGATGATTACTGATGCGTCTTGGTCTGATATTGATGGAGACAAAGACGAAGATTTAATCGTAGTCGGTGATTGGATGCAAATTAGAGTTTTTGAAAATGTTTCCGGAAAATTGCTAGACGAGACAAAAAAATGGGGATTGGAAAAGACCAATGGGTGGTGGAACCGAATTGAATCTGCTGATCTAGATAACGATGGGGACATCGACTTTGTCGTGGGGAATCACGGGTTGAATTCTAGGTTTCGCGCCTCTACCGAGTATCCAATATCTATGTGGGTTAACGATTTCGATCGGAATGAAAGTGTTGAACAAATTATCTGCACCTATTTTGAAGGTAAGCAGTATCCGATGGTGCTAAAGCATGATCTAGTAAGTCAGATTCCTTCGTTGAAGAAAAAGTACCTGAAATATGAAGATTATAAAGATCAAACAATTCAGGATATTTTCTCGACTGATCAACTGAAGGGAGCTTTCAAATTAAATGCAAATTATTTATCCACGTCTATTCTCATAAACGAGGGAGGTCGATTTAAACTCAAGGAACTTCCTTTCGAAGCACAATTGTCACCGGTATTTGCAATTGCAACAGATGATTTCAATCATGACGGAAAAATAGATATTATATTAGGTGGTAATTTTTACTCTGCAAAACCTGAAGTTGGGCAATATGATGCTAGCTATGGAACATTTCTTGTGGGAGATGGAAAAGGTAACTTCAAATCGGTATCTTCATCGATATCGGGTTTGAATATTCAAGGGGAAGTTAGAGATTTTGTGATATTAAGATCAGGTGCTGATAGACTATTGTTGGCTGCAAGAAACAATACAACAATTAAGGCAATCAAGTTAAACTAACCGTCCCATTGAAGTTACGATTCTTAGTCTTTTTAAGTTTCCATTTTATTTTGTCCATTTCTTGCGATAAGAAACCGAAGACATCTAATCTGTTTGACTCAATTGATAAATCACACTCTGGAATTGAATTCAAAAATGAATTGCACGAAACTGAGGAGTTCAACATTATTGAATACCTATATTTTTATAACGGAGGTGGAGTCGCCTGTGGGGATATCAATAATGATGGATTAGTGGATCTCTATTTTTCTTCTAATCAGTATTCAAATAAGCTCTATCTGAATAAAGGTGGTTTTAGGTTTGAAGATATTACCGAAAAATCGGGCGCAAAGGGAATTGGAAATTGGAAGACCGGAGTTACGATGGCCGATGTCAACGGAGATGGCTTCTTGGATATCTACGCCTGCGGGGTGGGCAATTACAAAAGTTTTAATTCTCAGAACCAATTGCTGATCAACAATGGTGATTTAACTTTTTCCGATAGAACGGAGGAGTTTGGTTTGCAGTTCAAAGGATTTTCAACCCAAACTATTTTTTTTGACTATGATTTAGATGGTGACTTAGATTGTTATTTGCTCAATCATTCGGTACACAGTGCAAGCTCGTATGTTTCGATTACCAACCGCGTGAAATCTGATTCGCTTAGCGGTGATCAACTTTTTAGAAACGAATTGATCAGCAATGGCAAGATTTCGGGAATGCCCCATTTTGTAAACGTAACCAATTCGGCCGGAATATTGAGCAGCCGGTTAGGCTATGGCTTGGGGGTGGGAGTTTCAGATGTCAATCTAGACGGTTATTCTGATATCTATGTATCGAACGATTTTCAGGAGAACGACTATTTGTATATCAACCAGAAAGATGGAACGTTTAAGCAGATTCTTGAAAAATCATTGGCTCACTCGAGCCGTTTTTCCATGGGCAATGATATGGCCGATTTTAATAATGATGGCCGTCCGGATATCATTACTACGGATATGCTTCCGCGAGATGAATCAGTAATTAAAACTTCTGCTGGTGAGGATGCATACGAAGTCTATAAATACAAATTGAAATTCGGATATCATTATCAAGTAGCCCGCAATTGCCTTCAACTCAATCAGTACATCACAGACTCATTGGTTACTTTTAGTGATGTTGCGCCTTTAGCAGGAGTGGAAGCTACCGATTGGAGTTGGTCTCCTTTGCTGGCAGATTTTGACAACGATGGACTGAAAGACTTATTTGTTTCGAATGGTATCGTGCGCAGGCCCAATGACCTCGACTATATCAACTTCATTTCTAATCAAGCGATTCAAGATTCGCTTCAAACCATCGAATCATCAGACTTGGCTATTTTAAACTCGATGCCAGATGGCAAGGTAGCTAACTTCATTTTCAAAAATGTTGACGGCATTCATTTTAAAGATGTTTCAACGGAGTGGGGAGTCAACACTCCGTCTTTTTCAAATGGAAGCGCGTACGCTGATTTGGACAATGATGGAGATTTGGATGTCGTTGTAAACAACATCAATCAACCCGCTTTTGTGTATCAAAATACTAACAAGTTGTCAAGCATATCTATCCTTTTGACTGGGAATAAACCAAACTCATTCGGAATAGGGGTTAAAATTTTGGTGTACGTAGGTGCTCGGTTTCAGGCCTTCGAAGTTTCGGCTACACGCGGATTTAGTTCTGCTTCTGATACGCGCGTAATTATTGGTTTAGGAAATTCTGTTAAAGCCGATTCTATTCTTATTGTTTGGCCAGGAGGCACTTCCCAGAAATTGAATAGTGTTGAGGCGGGTAGAACTATTTCAGCAAAACAGTCAGACGCAAAAGTAAGGTTTGACTATAAGCGCATGCTGCCAAATAGGGGGATGGTTAAGCCCCTTCCGAAATCATCAGTCCCAAATTTTGTTCACCAAGAAGATGATTACAATTCGTTCAACAACGAAGGCTTGATACCCCACATGCTAACGACCCATGGACCACCGTTAGCCCAAGGTGATGTGGATGGGGATGCCTTAACAGATATTTTTGTAGGCGGTGGCAAAGATCAGTCTGCTTCAATTTTTATTCAAACAAAGCAAGGTGGGTGGATTGAGAAACGCAATAAAGACTTTTTTTCTGATTCGTTTACCGAGGACATAGCAGCCGAGTTTATCGATGTAGACGGTGATCATGATTTGGATTTATTGGTAGCGGCTGGTGGGCAAGACCCAAGCAACAAACCGGAGGCTTTGCGACCTAGACTTTACAAAAACGATGGACGCGGAAATTTTCAACGAGACAATAATTCAATTCCAAGAATAATTTTGAATGCATCATGTATCAAGCCATTTGATTATGATGGAGACGGAGATACAGATGTTTTTATCGGGGCAAGTGTAATACCTTTTTTGTACGGAATGGCTCCCCAAAGCTATTTATTGCGAAATGACGGTAAAGGTGATTTTTCGGATGTGCCGAATTGGCTTGGCAATAGCCGGTTTAATAATCCAACGCAAATACGACCAGGCTTAGTGAAGGATGCTGCCTGGACGGATGTGAATAAGGATGGCCGTGTTGACTTGATTTTAGTGGGGGAGTGGATGCCCATTACCGCTTTAATCCAAAATCAGAATCATCAATTTGAAAACCAGACCGAACAGTTTGGCCTTACTTTTACTAGCGGCTTGTGGAACGCAATCGAGGCATCTGATTTCGACAATGATGGAGATGACGATTATGTGCTTGGCAACTTAGGTCAGAACTCCCGATTAAAAGTTTCTACCGAACAGCCTTTATCCTTGTACTTAGGTGACTTTGATAGCAACGGTGGGTCAGACCATATTTTGGTTTACTACAATGGAGACAAAAGTTACCCGTTTGCCTCGCGCGATCAGTTGATAAAGCAGCTTCCAGGTTTGAAAAGGAAATTCCTTCGTTACCAAGATTACCGCAATGTAAATCTGGAAGACATTGTCACTCCCCAACAAAAGGGAAACTCAGCGCGCATGCAGGTGGAAACGCTCAGTTCATCCTATCTAAGAAATGATAAAGGCAAATTAACCCTAGTGAATTTGCCAGCCGAAGCACAACTCGCTCCAGTTTATGCGATCGCCATGGAAGATGTTAACAAGGATGGCTTCAACGACTTGCTCCTAGGCGGAAATTTAGATGCGGTGCAGCCCGATTTTGGTAGGTATGATGCGAGTATCGGTCTGATTATGCTGGGTGACGGAATGGGTAACTGGAAGCCTGTGGACGCGCAAGAATCCGGATTTGTGGTGAAGGGAGAAACACGGCATATTCAGGTACTCAGTAATTTCAAAAATGAGAAAATTATCTTAGTTTCAAGGAATGATCAGTCCATCGTAGGATTTAAAATAGTATCACAATGAAGCATTTGCTCACGTTGATCTTAATTCTGTGCGGAGTTGAAGTTTTTTCTCAGCAAAGCGACCCGTGGCTCATCGAAGCCAAAGCCATTGACCCAAACAATTATTACGGAGTGACTGTAGCCAATGGCATGGTCGGTTTGGTCTCTTCGCCCGAACCCATGAAAGTGAGAGACGTGGTATTGAATGGTGTCTACGACTACTATCAACGTGGGCGTGTTTCTAATATCCTCAAAACGTTTAACCATGCCAATATGAATTTGGATGTTGATGGTAGACGAATAGGAATAAAAGATATTACAAACTACCGCCAAACACTGGATATGAAGAAGGCGATTTTGGTTACAACCTTTGATGTTGGCGATAAACTATCTGTAAAACACTCGATGATGGCGCTTCGGCACTTGCCCTATACAGCGATGTCGATTGTGGAATTAAAGGCAAAAAAGGATGTCAACGTGACACCGATGAGTGTCATTGAAGCACCCAATCACTTGGCCGATGTGCGCAATACCTATAGCGAAATAGATCGGCCTCATGTGAAGTTGCCACTTCTTTCTTCGGTTGGTAAAAGTCCTTCAGGAAAGCATACTGTTGCGGCCAGTAACAGTATCATTTTTTCCGAGCCACATGGGCAAGAGCCCGACCTGATACACGAGGACTGGGATTACAGTATGCATCTCGCGAAATTCAACAAGAGTTTAAAAGCGGGAGAGATCTATTCATTTAGCGTTGTATCGTCAGCAACTTCCACGGCCAACTTTCAAGATCCGCTAAATGAAGCTGAACGACTTACGATCTTTGCGCGATTGGAAGGAACGGAACGATTACTCCAACGCCATTTAGCAGAATGGGAAAAATTGTGGAAGAGCGATATTGTGATTGAGGGAGATGTACAAACACAAAAGGATGTTCGATTTGCACTATACCATCTCTACTCGTTCGCCAGGGAGGGGACGGGCTTGAGCCTTTCGCCTATGGGTCTTTCTGGTTTGGGTTATAATGGTCATGTGTTTTGGGATACGGAGTTGTGGATGTATCCACCTATCCTTATGCTGCAACCAGAGATTGCCAAATCAATTTTAGAGTATCGCTACATTCGCCTGGCAGCTGCGAAGCAGAATGCATTTTCGCATGGCTACAAAGGAGCCATGTTCCCCTGGGAATCATCGGCTGAGGGCACCGAGGATACTCCAGTGTGGGCTCTTACTGGACCCTTTCAACAGCACATTACCGGCTGCGTGGGTTGGGCGTTTTGGAAATACTATCAGGTAACCAAAGATAAAACGTGGTTGAAAGAACGTGGTTATCCTGTGCTAAAAGAAGTAGCTGATTTTTGGGCAAGCCGTGTAGAGAGGAAAGGTGCAGGGAAATTTGAAATCAACAATGTGATTGGCGCCAACGAGTGGCAGGAAAATATTGACAACAATGCGTTCACCAATGGCATGGCTATTACTGCACTTCGGTATGCGACCCAAGCTGCCAAGGAGATGGGCATTGCTCCGAATCCCGATTGGGAAGTAGTAGCCCAAAACATACCCATCTTGAAATTTCCCGATGGTACAACAAAAGAAAATGCGACCTACGATGGTTTAATCATTAAACAAGGAGACGTAAACTTGTTGGCATTTCCCTTAGACTTCATTACAGACAAAGCCCAGATTGAAAAGGATCTGAAGTACTATGAACCACGCTACTCACCAGAAGGACCTGCAATGGGGCATTCAGCTTTATCCGCTATCTATTCACGCATCGGGAATCTGGAGAAGGCAACGGAGCTGTTTGCGAAATCGTACAAACCAAACGAGGTGCCACCATTTGGTGTTTTATCGGAAACAGCTGGTGGCACTAATCCTTATTTTGCGACCGGAGCAGGCGGATTTTTACAGGCCGTCATGAATGGATTTGGTGGTTTGACTATTTCCGATTCTGGAATCACCCAAATAAAAACCAAGATACCAAAGACCTGGAAATCATTGGAGATAAAAGGGGTAGGGGTGACGAAAGTCAGTTTTTCAGTGAAGTAGTTTTGGAACTTACCTATGCCTAAGATATTTCAATATCTGAATTATGTGATTCGATTTTATTCCAATGATCATCTTCCAATCCATGTGCATGTTCAAGTAGGTCGAGAGCAAGAGTGTAAGGTTGATTTTTTGATTCACGAGAATGACTTAATTTTGTTGTTTAGGAAAGTGAAGGGTAAAAGACCTTTGAGCCAAACTCAAGTAAACGAAGTATCAGTTTTTTTAAAGGCTTACAAAGTAAAAATAATCGAGAAATGGCAAAAAGTGTTCATTTATCAACAAGACGTAACCTGCGAGGTAATAAGACTAAAACTAAAGAGAAAGTAGTTTTGGTTCTCTCGGCCAGCTACGTCCATGACTTCGTGATTTCAATAAAATTCAGTACAGGTGAAGTTAAAGTGGTTGATTTTCTACCCTTGTTTCATCGATACGTTAAGGGGGCAAACCTCAAATACTTTGCCATAGAGAAGTTTAAGAAATTCAATGTGCAAAACGGGAATATTTTTTGGGGAAAAAACGAGGACGTAATATTTTCAATTGATGTACTCTATGATTTTGTTTCTGAACAAGCGGAGGAAGTTTTATACGTTGTTAAATAAGAAGAGATGAGATTAATAGGTTTTGGTTTTTTGCTGTTGGTTATAACCAGTTGCGCTTCGAACAATAGTGAGTATAAGGAAAAAGCGAAGAACCCAGAGTTCCTTCACCGATCCATGAAAGCAATCACGGACCGAATCGTGCATGACATATTTTCTCCGCCCGTAGCGAGCAGAATCTATACCTATGTTAGCGTTGCCGCGTATGAAGCCGCTATCCAGCAAGACTCTAGTTACAGAACTTTGGCTGGCCAATTACATGGATTGGAAGTGGTGCCCAAGCCAGACCGCGCATTAGATTATAGTTTTGACTTGGCGGCCACGCAAGCCATGTTAAAAGTTGGTAGAACGTTGATATTTTCGGAGGCAGACTTGGATATTTTTATTGAACAGGTCATGAAAGAATATAAGGCAACTGGTATTCCTGACGATATTTTTGAAAGATCGGTGGCTTATGGTGATCAAGTGGCGGCACATATTCTAACTTGGTCGTCAAAAGATAACTATAAGCAGTCACGGAGTTTCCCAAAGTATTCAATAGAAAACAACCCCGCCACCTGGAAGCCAACGCCACCTGCTTATATGGATGCAGTTGAACCTCACTGGAACAAGATCAGAACATTTGTAATTGATTCAGCTGCCCAGTTTAAACCGGTTTCTCCAACGCCATTTTCGATTGAGAAGACTAGCCAGTTCTATAAAGAAGCTTATGAGGTTTTTGAGGTGGTGAAGAATATTACTGAGGAGCAACGAGCGATTGCCAGCTTTTGGGACTGCAATCCGTTTGCTATGAACGTGCGAGGCCATGTGATGTTCGCCACGAAGAAGATATCTCCCGGAGGGCATTGGATCAATATCACCCGGACCGTATGTGCACAAACAAAAGCCTCTTTGGTTCAGTCCGCGGAAGCGTACACCAGAGTTTCTTTGTCGCTCGTGGATGGTTTCATAAGCTGTTGGGATGAAAAGTACAGGAGTCGTTTGATTCGCCCTGAAACCTATATCAATCAATATATCAACGAAGATTGGGTGCCTATCTTGCAAACACCTCCATTTCCGGAATATACCAGTGGTCACAGCGTCATTTCTTCATCGGCTTCAGTAGCGTTGACAAAATTGTTTGGCGATAACTATGCCTTTACCGATTCAACAGAAGTTGAGTTTGGTATGGGCGCAAGAAAGTTTACTTCCTTTTACCAAGCGGCAGAAGAAGCAGGTATTAGCAGAATGTATGGCGGCATACACTACCGTCCTGCCTTTGAGGTGGGCGGAAAACAAGGAAGATTAATTGGTGAGTTCATTTTTTCAAGACTTAAAACCCGAGGTAATTAAGCTCGAACATGAAATTGGGTGGGTTAATGTCACCGCTCCAAAAAACAAATCCGGATGATTTTTTGTAATAGAATTCTCTAGATTGGCAATAACCTGCTGACCAGACATCAATCTAAAAACCAATCTGGCATTGTGTAAGTACTATTGGGCAGTGAAAGACAATTTAGACATTCTTTAGAGTACAAATAGAGCTCTTTATTTGGGTCATAGGTACAGGGTTGAGTAATTAGGAAAGGAAAATCATAAGGAAAAACACGAAATCTATTGATAGTTACATTCGCGGCTTCAAAAAAACCTAAAGCGATATCATTGGAGTCAATTTCATTTGAAATGTTTCCTTGAATGGGGGCGGGCGGAGTGTCAAAGATAGATCCTGCCTGGCTTAACAAAAGCTTGATCTTCCGCCAATACTCAAAAGACTCTTGGGTTATAGAGGTTTGATAAATTGAAAACGCATGCCTTTCCGCAAACGTATTGTCAATCACGCGTTCTCCAATCTCTAATTGATTTATGCGCGTTAACTTCGTATCAATTCCATTCAATAGGGTATAATTTTGGGAGCCAATAACATTTGTTACATAACAAGCATCCGGAATGTCATTGAAAAAATCGGGAAAATTAGTAGGGCTTAGGTAGTAGGTTTCGCTGATATCCCATCGCAGATAAAGACCAGCCTTTTCCAGCGCTACGTTACTAACAAGTCGGAGAGTTGGCGTTTTTGTTATAGTCCCCTCTGCATCAAATTCCTCTTTTTCGATAATTTCATAAGTTGTTTTTCCTGTGCCATTAGCGACCGGCATGGTTTCAGATTTTGAGCGGAAAGTCCTGCCGTCTGTGAGCACAATTTTGAGTTGATAAGAGTGGCCAGGGATTCCAGTTACTGAATTTGGAAAGTAATATAAACCAGGTGAATCTTCGGTTAACTCATATGTTTTAGACAAATCTTCAATTAGAGTAACTTTGGCGTTCAACACTAGAGGGCGTGATCCAGATGTGCTCGTTACTTGAATTCGGATTGGCTGCTGCTCCTTTAAGTTGGTAATTCTGCCGTTTATGATTATCTTACCACCCTTTGAGGACGTATCTATATCGTAGGGGCTAATGCAGGCGGCAAGTATAAACACACAAAGTAAAATTGGTGAAGAAGGTATTCTCATCGTTAAAAATTGAAATTATAGGTGACGGATAGAAATGCTGATCCTAAGATGGAAAGCTTGTAAGGCTTAGGAATAGAGAATCCCGCAGAAGGTGTTTGATAAAAAACCGAATAAGCATTTTCTCTTCCTAAGATATTGTATATCGAAATGGTCAAGGAGTCATCAATTTTTTTGAAAATGCTTCCGATGGTTACTGCTACATCTAGTCGTAAGTAGTCAGGAATATTGTACTTATTTCTTTCTGAGAATAGGGGCACGATAGTGGAGTTCGCTGGATAGCTTGCTTCCAAGGCAGTGAGCGGTCGGCCACTTATGTAAGACAATAAAAATGACAATGAGCTTTTGTCTTTATAGATTCGATTAAGGACAATACTTAAGTTATTCGGTCTATCAAAATTAGAAGGATACCAATTTCCGTTGTTCACTTTCTCCTCGTCAAACGCACCCTCTACTTTCACCAATGATCTAGAGTAGGTATAAGATAGCCAACCAGTCCATTTTCCCTTGAGTTTTCTAATATAAAGCTCCCCACCATATGACCTGCCTTTTCCTGTTAACAGCTCTGTCTCAATATGCCTGTTGAGATACAAGGAAGGGAAATTTTTGTACTCTACCAGATTTTCCATCTCCTTATAGAAACCTTCTATAGAAGTTTCCCATTTGTTGTCCTTCAAATTCAAAAAATAGCCCAATGAGAAGTTGTCGGCAATTTGAGGAGGCAAGAATGGTGTGCTTACTTGCCACAAATCAACAGGTGTTGGAGCGGCTGAGTTGGAGATTAGATGGATGTTTTGACGAAGCCTATTGAAGCTAGCCTTAATCGACTGATTTTCTTTGAGACTAAAACGCAATGATATTCTCGGCTCTAGGCCATTGAAATTGATAATGCTGCTATTGGAGCTGAAAAGTAATGTATCAGTAATTGAGGTGGCTGTTCGAGGTTTGTTAGCTGCGTATTTGAATACCGTATCAGCTCCTAGTTGTGTATAGCTAGATAGGCGAAGGCCGTAAGTCAATGAAAACCGATCAGTGATTTTGAAATCATGGTTGGCGAACGCAGCAAATTCAAACCCTCTATCCTTGGTTACAGATTTTGGTTGAAGTATAGAAAGTTCATTTAAGGGGCTTAGTTTTTCTGGCTGGCTCTCGTAAAGAGTTGCTTCAATTCCGCCAACTAGCGAGTTTCTTTCATTAGGGGTGAAATTCAACGTTTCTTTTACCTGATAGTACGTTAACTCATTTTCTAGCTTAGAAGCTTCAGGACCTCTCGGATTGATGAGCGTATTTTTATATTTGCCAAAGGCTGCGGAAGTGGTTGGAGAGAACTTCCGGTCGGTCCTACTCTTCCATTCAAGCCCGATCAATTGATTTGTCCATTCAAAACCAAATTGTTGAGCAAATCTAAACTGGTCATTACTTAAATAATAATTCAATGAAAGTCCGCTTTTCTGGTTGAATCGATGGGTTAACGTTAAGTTGACATCAGAAAAATTTAACGAGCTATTTTTTACCGAGGGTGAAGAAGCTTGACGGAGTAACCAGTCTGTATATGAAAATCTAACGGCTGCTAAAACCGATGTTTTATTTTTAAAAATTGGTCCTTCAGCCAATAGTCTTCCTGTAGCCAAACCAACTCCTCCACGAAATTGCCATTTCTCAAAATCGCCACTCCGGGTGGTCACCTCAAGTACTGAAGATGCCCTGCCTCCCAAATTTGCAGGAATGTTACCTTTGTAGAGCGTAAAATTGGACACTACATCTTGATTGAAAGCAGATAAGAATCCGAGGGCGTGAGACGCATTAAAAAGAGGAACGCCATTTAGCAAAATTAGATTTTGATCTGTTCGCCCCCCTCGCACATTGAATCCGGACGCGCCTTCTCCGACACTTGTTACTCCTGGAAGTGTTTGGATACTTTTCAAAATATCTATCTCACCTGCAAAAGTGGGTAGGGCTTTAATCTCTAGTAGATTGAACTTATTTACACCTGATAGCGATTGTTTAATGTTTTCATCTGGTGAGCGACCTGTGATGACGATCTCCTCTAGATTAGTTACTCCTTCCTGAAGCTGAAAGTTCAAAACTCCGCTCGAATAGACGAGTATCTTTCTAGAATAAGGGAGCATTCCCACATATCGAATTGAAACTTGGTATTTCCCAGGGGGTATTTCAATAAAATAGGCTCCATTTTGGTCTGTCTGGTCAAAATACTTAAACCCGTCCAGCGAAATGGTCGCGCTTACCAGTGCATTTCCGGTCGCCTGTTCGGCTATCTTACCGGTGATGGTAACCAATTTTTTTGCTGAGAATTTGGAAGAATCGCCCACTATTAAAATCCGCCTCACTTCTTCTGTCTTTGTCTGGGCAGATAAAACTGAACCCGCACACAGAAAGAGAGTGAAAGTGATACTGTCAATTAGAATTTTTTCAACTAAGTTCATTTCTTTATAGGAGAAAATAATTAAAAGTCAGGTTGTTTCAAACGCCTATATTTTGAATCAGCCTCTAAATCGAATAAAAAAGGCAAAAAACAAGAGGCTGCCTTTTTGAGACAGCCTCTTTGCTTAAAGGAAAAATATTATCCCTATGGACACAAGGTTTTCCATTTTTCTGCAGTATAAGTAACTGCTTTTGAAATATCGTCTCCAAGGAATTTAAAGTTGCCGGGAGGAGTACAATCAGCCTTTAGAATCTCCTTGCCCCAATCATTATCTAATCGAAACTTAAATTCGTCAAGTGCATCAGTAGCCTGTACGCCAGAGGCAACGCAATAGCAACCAGTCGCGATCTTTGTCATCGCCAAATCTGGACTAGACCCCCAACCAGTAGATTCACCTACTAACCCAACACTAGCATTTGCAGGTGTATTTGCTGGGACTAACAGAATGACTGTTAACTTACCCGCAACAACACAAGACGGTAATGGAGGACAAGAAACAGCTATGTCAACCGCAAAAGGAGTTGACGTCTTGCCTTGACTATCAACTGCGGAAACATCCAACTTATATGTCCCAGGAAAAAGACCTGCGACCACAGAACCAGCAATTTTAAGGGTGATAGCGCCATCGACAACTGTACTAGAAGTATTTTGAGAAACTACAGTTGCTCCTTTCAATAATTTTATAGTCGCTGACGTAATAGGACTTACATTACCATCACGTGCAACGGCAACGAGTTCGGTGGACAAGCCTGCAGTAACAGTGCTAGGTCCAGTTAGAGTAATAACAGGTGCTGTGCTCAATACGGCAGGCTTATCTAACTTGTCTAGCTCGCATGAGTCGAACAAAAGAACTCCGAAAAGCATGAAGAATGGCAGTAATATTTTTTTCATATGCGTTTTTTTTAGATTAAGATCAACAATATTAGTAACAACAGGGCTAAACGGCAATAGAAACCTCACAATTTGATAATATATTTTTCGCAAACGTTTGCGATACCGAATGCGTTAAATAAAGTTATTCTGCAATGGCTCTAAAATGGCCTTTTTGGTTAATTTATTAATACCTTGAACTTAATTTTAATTACAATCTGATGTTACGCACGAAGCTACTGAGAGTTGGTGGAAAATAGTAACTTTAGCCATGGACAAACACATCTTGGATATTCTGACCGATTACCAGATCAGTTCGTTTGGGAAGGTCA
>VYLA01000035.1_pt1 | contig 64490 bp, 69 predicted proteins | sample 5114381 | NCBI WGS metagenome assembly VYLA01 (sample SAMN12291789, study PRJNA351875) | freshwater metagenome | isolation source: freshwater lake | place: USA: Michigan, Gull Lake | collected 2011-08-08 | reverse complement strand
GCGTTGGTCGCCGCCGGGTCCGGGTTCGCCGCCGCCCCGGCCATGCGGTCCACGAGGGCCCGCGCCCGGTCCAGGCGCCCGGCGCCGCAGTGGGCCAGCACCGCGTGCAGGTCGTTGAAGGCGTACCAGGCGCCTTCATCCCTCAGGGCCCATTCGTCGGAGAGCCGGTCCCAGCGCCCGCCCGCCTCCACCCCGTCCAGCTTGAGGCGCCAGAGCAGGCCCGCCGAATCGATCAGGGTCATGGCCAGGGGATCGGGACCCCCGTCCCAGACCGTGGCGTCGTGCAGGGCCAGGGCCCGGTCCGGCCCGTCGGCCTCAAGGGCGAAGAGGGCCGCGTGCCAGGCGGTGTGGACCTTCAGGAAGTGGTCATGCCCCCAGTGCGGCCGGCGGGCGTCCAGCAGGTCGAGCCCGGATTGCGACTGGCCCTGCATCTCCAGGGCGTGGACCAGGGCGTGCTGGGCCCAGACATCCCGGGGCGCGCCGTCCAGCGCCCGCCGGGCGGCGGTCTCGGCGGCGGGATAGTCGCCCAGCTCCTCCAGCCCAAAGGCCTGCATGCCCGACAGGTATGGATAGGCCGGATCGCCGGGGTCCCAGGCCTGCAGGGCCTCGGTCGGCCGGCTGCGCAGGCGCTCGGCGTCGCCCATGAAGAAGTCCAGCTGATGGGCGGCGTTCAGGGCGATGGGGTCCGTCGGCCAGGCCTCCAGCAGGCTGTCCAGGCGCCGGCTCGCCCCGGCCCAGTCGCCGGCCGCCCAGGCGCGGATCGCCCCCAGGTGGGCGGCCTCGCGGGCGTCAGCGGGCGCGATCTCGCCCATCCGCTTCACCCCGGCTGCGCCGGGTCCCCGCTCGGAGGACATCAGGCCCAGATAGGCGCCCAGCATCCGCGCCAGGGCGCAGTCCGGGTCGGCCGCGGCGGCCTTGAGGAAGCCCATGGCCTCGGGCTGCATGGCGTAGAGGGCGGCGACCGCCTCTCCCAGGGCCTCGACGGCCTTCGGGTCGCCCCGCGTCTCCAGTCCGAACCGGTCCTTCATGCCCGCGGGTCCCTCCAGAACCGGTTGATCTTGCCATGCGCCCGGCCCCGGTCCAGAGGAGATCGCCGCCCCGCATCGAGGTTCCCCATGTCCGAAGGCCCCGCCTTCTCCGAACAGACCCGCGCCACGGCCGAGGCCCTCATCGCCCAGTACGGTGAAGACGCCGAGGTGATCGCCACCCTGCGCGCCGCCGAGTTCGCCGCCCTGGGCGACCGCAAGGGCCTGGCCGACTGGGATGACATCATCGCCTGCGTCGCCGTGCTGCAGGCCGGGGGGACGGGCGGCGCGACCCTCAACTGAGGACCGCACCGGGCCGCATCAGTTCCCGTAGCGGAAGACCGGATCGTCCAGATCGATCTTCGGAAGTTCGTCCTTCTCCCGCCAGTAGTCCTGGCTATGCCGCCATTCGGGCTTGTCGCCTGACTTGGGCAGAAGGTGGCCGCCGCGCTGGAGATAGCCCGGGTTGAAGTCCTCGGGGTCCATCCAGGGGCCCAGGGTCATGTCCTTGTCCTCGGGGCGCAGCTCGGGCGTCACCCGCTTCACGCCCTTCTTCTTCATGTGGTCCAGCAGCCGGCAGACGAAGTCGCCCAGCAGGTCCACCCGCAGGGTCCAGCTGGCGCGGAAATAGCCGAACACCCAGACCAGGTTCGGCACGCCGGTGAACATCATGCCGCGGTAGGTGACGGTCTTGGACATGTCGAGGGGCTTGCCGTCGACGGTCATCTCGATGTCGCCCAGCACGCTGAGATGGAAGCCCGTGGCGGTGATGACCACGTCGGCCTCGATCACCTTTCCGGACTTCAGCTTCACGCCTTCGGGCACGAAGCGGTCGATCTCGTCGGTCACGACGCTGGCGTGGCCGTCGATCACCGCCTTGAAGAGGTCGCCCTCGGGCACGAAGGCGATCCGCTGGCTCCAGGGGCGGTACTTGGGCGTGAAGTGTTCCTGCACCGCCTCATCGCCGAGGAAGGCGCGGACGCCCGACAGGAGCTCGTTCCTGACCGTCTCGGGCTCCTCAAAGGAGCGCCTGGTGAACTCGCCGCCGTCGAACAGGATCTTCCGGCGGACGATCTCGTGGATCCACGTCTCGTCGATCTCCAGCTGGCGCAGGATGTCGGCCAGCTCGTTGGCGTTGCGGCCGGGGATGAAATAGGTCGGCGAGCGCTGCAGCATGGTGACATGGGCGCACTTGCCGGCGATGGCCGGCACCAGGGTGGCCGCCGTGGCGCCGGAGCCGATGAGCAGGACCTTCTTGCCTGTCAGGTCGAGGTCCTTGGGCCAGTTCTGAGGGTGGATGACCTGGCCGCTGAAGTCCGCCATGCCCTCCCACTCCGGGGTGTAGCCCACGTCGTGGCGATAGTAGCCCTGGCACATCCACAGGAAGTTGCAGGTGAAGGTCACCGTCTCGCCGGTGTCGAGGCGCACCGCCTCCACCGTCCAGGTGTTGTCCAGGCTGGACCAGGCGGTCTTCACGATCTTGTGGCGATAGCGGATATGCCGGGCGATGTCGTTTTCCTCGATCACCTCGCCCATGTATTTCAGGATCTCCTCGGCCGAGGCGATCGGAGCGTTGACCCAGGGCTTGAAGCGATAGCCGAAGGTGTAGAGGTCACTGTCCGAGCGGATGCCGGGATACTTGTGGGTGCTCCAGGTGCCGCCAAAGGTCTCCTGGGTCTCCAGGATGACGTAGCTCGTCCCCGGCGTCTGGGTCTTCAGGTGGTAGGCGCCGCCAATCCCGGAAATCCCGGCCCCGACGATCAACACGTCGAAGTGCTCGGTCTTGGTCGCCGCCCCGCGGCTCAGGGTTTGCGTCGCGCTCATGGTTTTCCTCGCCTGCCTGTACGCGGGTCCCGTGCTGCGGTGGCGCCTCCAGCTCCCGACCCTCACCAGGGGGGACGGAGCAAGGCCAGGACCCGGAGACGCGCCAGCACTGTGCGAACCATGACGCACCCGGCTCATTGATCAAGATCAATATGCCGCTCGGCGCAGGGAAGGCGGGGGGTTCAACCCCTCAGGCGGGCTCCCGTCGCCTTCCCGGCTGCGGCGACGATCCGCGCTGAGAGGGCCTCGATGTCGGCGTCCGTCAGGGTCCGGTCCTGGGGCTGGACCTGGACCTCGACCGCAACGGACCGGAAGCCTTCCGGCACACCGTCGCCCTGGTAGACGTCGAAGATCCGCGCCCCGGTGATCAGCGCCTTGTCGGCGGCCAGGATCGGCCGCACCAGGTCCCCGGCCTGCACCCCTTCGGGCAGGAGGAAGGCGAAGTCTCGCGACAGGGGCATCAGGGGCGAGGGCTGGAAGGCCGGACGGGTCTTAACCGCCCGTCGCCGAGGCTCCGGCAGGACGTCCAGGTGGATCTCGAAGCCATAGACCGGCCCGGCCACGTCCATGGCCTTCAGGATGGCGGGATGGATCTCGCCGAACTCTACAGCCACGGTCTTGGGGCCCATCTGGAGTCGCGCTGACCGCCCCGGGCTCCACCAGGGGGCGGAGGCGCCCTGGACCGTCTGCAGGGGCGGCGCGGACAACTCCGCGAGCAGGGCCTCCAGGTCGCCCTTCAAGGTGAAGAGGGCGTCTTCGTTCCGTCCGTCCCAGCGGCGCGGCGCATGGGGCGCCAGGACCGCCGCGATGACGGCGGACTGGTCCCCCGGCTGGTCGCCGCGATAGATCGGGCCGATCTCGAAGAGGGCCGCGTCGGGGAAGCCGCGCCGGGCGTTGCGCCCCGCCGCCTCGATCAGGTTGGGCAGGATGGAGGGCCGCATGCAGTCCAGGTCCGCGGCGATGGGGTTGGACAGGACCAGCTCCGGGGCGCCGCCGCCAAACCGCTCGGCGGTTTCGCGCTTCATGAAGCTCCAGGTCACGGCCTCGGCGTAGCCGGCGGCGGCCAGCGCCCTCCGGGCCGTGCGCATGCGGGCCTGCCGGACGGTCAGGACGCCGCCCGGCGCCTGCGGGGCCGGCGGCAGGGGGGTGGAGGGCAGGGCGCCGTAGCCGGCGATCCGCGCCACCTCCTCGACAAGGTCGGCCCTGCCCTCGACGTCCCGGCGCCAGGAGGGCGGGACCACGAGGTCGTCCTCAAGCCCGAAGCCCAGGGCCGCCAGGATGGAGTCGATCCGTCCCCGGTCCAGCGAAAGGCCGGACAGGGCCTCGACATAGCTGCGGTCGAAGGCGAAGGGCGCCGGCCGGGCGGGCGCCTGGCCCGCCAGCACCGCCTCGGAGGGCTCGCCGCCGCAGATGTCGAGGATCAGGCGGGTGGCCAGCTCCAGCCCGGGCAGGAGGCTTTCCGGGTCCACGCCCCGGGCGAAGCGGTACTGGGCGTCCGAAGCGATCCCCAGGGTCCGTCCGGTCTGGGCGATCCGGATGGGATCGAACCAGGCGCTCTCGATGAAGACGTCCGTCGTGGTCTCCGAGCACCCGGTGGAGGCGCCGCCCATCACCCCGCCCAGGCCAAGGGCGCCCGAGGCGTCGCCGATGACGCAGATCTCGGGTCCGGCGGCGTAGGTCTTCCCGTCCAGGGCCTCGACGGTCTCGCCCTCACGGCCCAGGCGCGCCTCGATCCAGCCGCCGGCCAGCCTGCCGGCGTCGTAGACGTGGAGGGGCCGGGCCCGGTCGAAGGTGATCAGGTTAGTGATGTCCACCAGGGCGCTGATGGGTCGCAGGCCAATGGACTTCAGCTTCTGCTGCAGCCAGTCCGGCGAGGGGCCGTTGCGCACGCCGCGGATCAGCCGGCCGGCGAAGGCCGGACAGGCGCCGCTGTCGTCCAGGCGGATCTCGACGGGGCAGGGGAAGGTTCCGGCGACGGGCGCGATGGCGGGGATCCTCAGGGTTCCGAGGCCGCCGGCGGCCAGGTCCCGGGCGACGCCGTCCACGCCCAGCCAGTCGGGCCGGTTCGGGGTGACCTCGAAGTCGATCACCGCCTCCAGGCCCAGGGCCTTGGCGGCGGGGGTTCCCACGGCCAGGTCGCCGTCCAGCTCCAGTATGCCGTCGGATTCCTCGGCGGTCTGCAGTTCGGCGGCCGAGCAGAGCATGCCGTTGGACACCACGCCCCGGACCGGGCGGGCCTCCAGCACCACGCCGTTGGCCGGGATGCAGGCGCCGATGGGCGCATAGATGGTGGTCAGGCCGGCGCGAGCGTTGGGGGCCCCGCAGACGATCTCCTTGCGGCCATCGACGGTGTCCACCTGGCAGACGCGCAGGCGGTCGGCGTTGGGGTGCTGCACGGCCTCGACGATGCGGGCGACCGAGAAGCCGGCGAGGCGCGCGCCGGGGTCGTCGACGTGCTCGACCTCCAGGCCGGCCATGGTCATGGCCTCGACGACCTGGTCGACGGTGGCGGCGGTGTCGAGGTGCTCGCGCAGCCAGGAAAGGGTGAACTTCATCTCAGGTCTCCTAGCTCAGGCCCGAGGCGGAATTCGGGGCGGCGAAGGCCGAGAAGCCATAGTGCGCCAGCCAGCGGACGTCGGCGGCGAACATGTCGCGCAGGTCGGGCATGCCGTACTTCAGCACCCCCAGGCGATCGACCCCGCAGCCGAAGGCGAAGCCCTGCCAGACATCCGGGTCCAGTCCACAGTTCCGCAGGACATTGGGATGCACCATCCCGCAGCCGAGGATCTCCAGCCAGTCAGCGCCCTCGCCGATCCTCACCTCGCCGCCGGAGCGGTCGCACTGCACGTCCATCTCGGCCGAGGGCTCGGTGAAGGGGAAGTGGTGGGGACGGAAGCGGGTGGTCACCTGGTCGGTCTCGAAGAACCGGGCGATGAAGGTCTCTAGGGTCCACTTCAGGTGGCCCATGTGGATGCCCTTGTCGATCACCAGGCCCTCGATCTGGTGGAACATGGGGGTGTGGGTCTGGTCGGAGTCCTGGCGGAAGGTCCGGCCCGGCACGATGATCCGGATCGGCGGCTCCTGGCCGCTGGCGATCCAGCCGGGCAGCGTCTCGTTCGTCCTGTGCATGACCCGCACCTGGACGGGCGAGGTGTGGGTGCGCAGGACCTTGCGCTCGCCATTGGCGTCCGGCGGCAGGAAGAAGGTGTCGTGCATCTCCCGCGCCGGGTGCTTGGGCGGGAAGTTCAGGGCGGTGAAGTTGTTGAAGTCGGTCTCGATGTCCGGGCCCTCGGCGACGCCGAAGCCCATGTCGGCGAAGACGGCGATCATCTCGTCCATCACCTGCATGGTCGGGTGCACGCCGCCCCGGCGGCGGGGCGGGGCCGGCAGGGAAAGGTCGACCCGGTCGGCGATGAGGCGCGCCTCCAGCTCATCGGCCTCCAGCTCGGCCTTGCGGGCCTCGATCCGCGCCGTGAGCCTGTCCCGCATCTGGTTGATCTGCGGCCCGAGGGTCTTGCGCTCCTCAAGGCTCACCGAGCCCAGGGTCCGGGCCAGGAGGGTGACGTTCCCGGACTTGCCCAGGATGGCCACCCGGGCCTCGTCCAGGGCGGCGAGGTCCGCGGCCCCGTCAATGCGGGCCAGGTTGTCGGATTCCAGTGCGGCGATATCGGTCATGCGGATCGGTCTCGAAGAAAGTCGGGCTTCGGGGGGCGTCTTGGCGCGCCGGAGGGCCAGCAAAAAGCCCCCCGGGCGCGCCGGGGGGCTTCTGAATGCTGCGAAGCCGTGGGGCTCCGGGCGTCAGGCCAGGGCGGCGCGAACCTTGTCGGCGATGGCCTTGAAGCCGACCGGATCGTTGCCGGCGATATCGGCCAGCACCTTGCGGTCCATCTGGACCCCGGCCAGTTCAAGGCCGTGGATAAATCGGGCGTAGGTCATGCCCTCCAGGCGGGCCGCAGCGTTGATCCGCTGGATCCACAGGGACCGGAAGCTGCGCTTGCGCACCTTGCGGTCGCGGTAGGCGTACTGGCCGGCCTTGTCGACCGCGGCCTTGGCGGCGCGGATGGTGTTCTTGCGGCGGCCATAGAAGCCGGCGGCCTTCTCAAGAACCTTCTTGTGGCGGGCGTGGGCGGTGACGCCCCTCTTTACACGTGCCATGCGTCAGGTCCTCCGATCAAAGGCCGTAGGGCAGGAAGATGCGGATGATCTTGGCGTCGGCCTCGGTCATCACCTTCGTGCCCCGGTTCTGGCGGATGTACTTGGCGTTGTGGCTGATGAGGCGGTGGCGCTTGCCCGCCACGCCGGCCTTGAGCTTGCCGGTCGCGGTGAGCTTGAAGCGCTTCTTCGCCCCCGACTTCGTCTTCAGTTTCGGCATTTCACGTCGGAACCTTCCGGCCCCGTCCTCTGGCGTATTGATGAGCCGCCCTGGCATGCCTTTGGCCAGGCGACTCCGAAGGGGCGGGTGAGTACGCGAAAACACCCCTTCGGGCAAGCCCTCAGACCTCACTCCGGGGTCGGGGCGCCAGGCGGCTTGCCGAGAGCGCCAGGAAGATGGCCGGCACCACCAGCGCGGCGCCCAGCAGGAAGGGCGCGTTGATGTTCAGCGGGAACACCAGGCCGGCCGAGAGCGGCCCCGCCACCCGGGACAGGGCGCCGCAGGCGTTGTTCAGCCCCTGGATCTGGCCCTGCCGGTGAGGGTCGGCGGTGCGTGAGATCATCGACGCCACATTGGGGAAGGCGACGGACTGGCCCACCGCGGTCACGCACATCAGGGCGATGGTTGCGGCGGACCCTGGCGAGACCACCAGCAGGCCGGAGCCCAGGACGGTGAGACTCATGCCCACCGCCAGCATTCGCCCCTCGCCGAACCGTTCCGACAACGGGCCGGTCAGGAACATCTGCGAGATCGCCGCCGCCACGCCCACGAAGGCGAAACAGACCCCGATCTCCCGGGGCGTCCACCCGAACCGCTCATTGGCCCAGAGGCCGAAGATCGACTCGATGCCGGTGAAGGCGAACCCGACGATGAAGGACAGCAGCATCAGGCGGCCGAGGACCGGATTCTCCACCGTGTCCTTGAGTCCGGACAGCAGGCGGGTGCGCCGGACTTCCACCTCCCGGCGGTGGTTGCTCTCGCGGATGACCACCAGGATCGCCAGGACGCAGGCGCCCGCCAGCGCCGAGGCGACGAACAGGGGCAGGCGGAAACCTTCCGGACCGGCGTCCGGGTTGGCCAGAATCCCCCCCAGCGAGGGCCCGACGATCATGCCCACGTTCCAGGCCGCGCCCTGGTAGGACATCTGCCGGGTGAGCTGCTCCGGCGGCGTCACATCGGCCAGGTAGCCCTGGATGACCGCGCCGTTCCCGGAGGCCAGGCCGCCGACCAGGCGGATGAGGAAGGCGGCCAGGATGTTGGGCGCAAAGGCCAGGGCCAGGTAGCAAAGGCAGTTGCCCGTGATCGTCAGGATCAGGATGGGCTTGCGGCCGAAACGGTCGGACAGGCGCCCCCAGAGCGGCTCGCCAAAGAAGGAGCCGATGGAGTAGGCCGAAAAGATGAGGGCGATCTGCCAGGCCGGGGCGTCGAAGGACTTGGCGTAGAAGGGCAGCAGCGGAATGATGATTCCGAAGCCCAGCAGGTTGATGAAGATCACCGCCGTCAGGGCGATCGCCGCATAGGGCGATGCAGGCTTGGTCTGGCGGGCGTCCTCCGACATGGGGCGTCTGTTAGGGCGGCGACGCGGGAGGAGCAAGGGCGGGCGGCGACGAAATCCGGCGCCGCCCGGTCGGGAGCTTATTTGGGCGCCAGGATCATGATCATCTGGCGGCCCTCCATGCGGGGCTCATACTCGACCTTGGCGACCGGCTCGAAGTCGGCCTTCACCTGCTGGAGGAGCTTCATGCCCAGCTCAGGGTGGGCCAGTTCGCGGCCGCGGAAGCGGAGCGTCACCTTGACCTTGTCGCCTTCGCCGAAGAACCGGTGCATCGAGCGCGCCTTGACCTCATAGTCATGGATGTCGATGTTCGGTCGCAGCTTGATCTCCTTGATCTCGACGACCTTCTGCCGCTTGCGGGCCTCGTTCTTCTTCTTCTGTTCCTGGAACTTGAACTTGCCGTAGTCCAGGATCTTGCAGACGGGCGGGTCGGCGTTGGGGACGATCTCGACCAGGTCGAGCCCGGCTTCCTCAGCGGCCTCCAGGGCGGAGGAGGTCGGCATGACCCCCTGCTTCTCGCCATGCTGGTCGATCAGCAGGACCCGGGGAACTCGGATGTCTTCGTTGATGCGCGGACCGTCTTTGACGGGCGGCGCCTGCATGGGCCGGCGAATAGGTTTCTGCTCCTCAAGCTGTTGATAAGGGTGGCGACGGAAAGGCGTCCGACGCAGTTCGATATATGACCGTCCGGGCCCCGGCGATCAAGCGGCGCCTTCCTATGGCAGCAGGCTGTTGGCGGCCTGCTCCACCTTGCTGGGCTCCAGGGTCGTCAGGTCGTCGGCCTGGAGGATGATGACGTGACCTCTGGGAGCCGAAAGGGCAGGGTCTGAAGCGTTGGAGAACAGGGCCACTGTCGGGGCGCCGGCGGCGGCGGCCAGGTGCAGGGGGCCGGTGTCATTTCCCACCACCAGGGCGGTCTCCGCACCGAACTCAGCGACCTTGGCGAAGTCGGTCCTGCCGGTCAGGTCCCGGGCCTGGGGCACGTGCCTCTGGATCTCGCGACCGAGGGCGCTTTCCTGTGGGCCTCCGATGACCAGGATGTCGTAGCCGCGATCATACAACCGGCGGGCCAGGCGGCCGTAGGAGTCCGCCGGCCAGCGCTTGTCCATCCGGTGGGCGGATCCGCCCGGGATCAACATAACATGGGGTCGGTCTGAGGGCCGCCGGCGGCCCCGCCGGGTTCCGCCGATCCAGGACAGGTCCGGCGGCGGTGCTGACAGCGGGGTCGTCGGCGCGTCAGGCCAGATCCCCGCCGCCTTCAACTGGTCGGCCTGGCGCTCAAGGGTGTGCATCTGGTCCTTGCCGGGCGTTGTGTGCGGCAGGGCGCACCCAAAGGCGATCCCCGACCATTCCGGCGGGAAGGGGCGCAGAAGGTGGAAAATCCGTTCCGAGGCGGCGGACGTCTGGAGGTCGTAGACGCGGTCGTAGCGCACCGCCTTCAGCCGGGCGCGAAGGACCAGCCAGGCCTCCAGACCCTCTGGCCTGCCATCCGTCTCGACCTCGTCGAAGTAGGGACAGGCCCGGGCCAGGGCCTCGAAGGGCGGCGTGGTCAGGAGGGTGATCTGCGCCTTGGGGTGGGCCTCGCGGATGCGCTTCATCGCCGCCAGCGCCAGGACGAAGTCGCCCAGGGCCGAGAGCTTGATGACCAGGACCTTGCGGATCTCTCGGCTCATTTCCCGACGGACCGCGCCTCGAGGAGCTGCTCATACACCGCGAGCGTCGCAGCGCACATGGCGTCATTCGCGTAGAGGCGCACGGCCCTCTCCCGGGCGACCGCGCCCAGGGCCGTGAGGCCCTCGCGTCCGAGGTCGATCGCCGTAGCCATGGCCAAGGCCCAGGCCGCGATGTCCCCCGGCGCCGCCCGCCACCCGGTCTGGCCGGGCAGGACGGTCTCGGTCGTCCCTCCGTGGTCCGAGGCGATCACCGGCCGACCCATCACCTGGGGCTCCACGGCCGCCCGTCCGAAGGACTCGGGCACCAGGGTGGGCAACAGGGCGATATCCGCCGCCATGAAGGCCGCAGGCATGTCATCGCAGTGTCCCACCAGCCTCACGACACCCTCCAGGTCTGCGGCGCCCACGGCCGCCTCCAGGGAATGGCGGTAGGCGGAGCGGCCTTGATCGTCGCCTGCGAAGATGACACGCAGGTTGCGGCCCTCGTCCTTGAGCCGGGCAGCGGCGGCGATAATGGTCTCATGCCCCTTGATCGGCGTCAGTCGCCCCGCCAGCAGGAAGACCAGGGGCCCCTCGCCCTGGGGTGGCAGGGCCCAGGCCCGCCTCAGGGCCTCCACGCGCTCCAGGCTCACCTGTTCGGGGTCGAAGCGGGTAAGGTCCACGCCCCGGGGGATGGCGACCACCCGCGCAGGCGTGATCCGGTGCTCGGCCAGGACGTGGGCGCGGGTGTAGTCGGAATTGGCGATCACCCGGTCCACCCGGGTCATGACGGCGTTGTACCAGCGCTTGAGCGGGCCCTTCGCCAGGTAGATGCCGTGATAGGTCGCCACCGTCGGCAGGCCCTCGGCCCGGGCGGCCCACAGGGCCGGGAAGGCCGGCGCCCGGGAGCGCACGTGGACCAGGCTGACCCTCCGCTCCCGGATCACCCGGCGCAGGGCCCGGGCGGTCTGCAGCATGACCAGGGGGTTCTTGCTCTGCATGGGCAGGCGGACAAGCTCGCCCCCCGCCGCGGCCAGGGCCGCCTCCATCCGCCCCCCCCGGCTGGCCACCAGGGCCCGGCCGCCGGCCGCGACGACGGCGCGGGCGACGTCGATCGTGGTCTGCTCGGCGCCGCCGGTCTCCAGTTCCGGGACCACCTGCAGCAGGGTGAAGTTCGGGGGAAGGCTCACGGCGTCCTGATAGCGCAGCCCTGCGCCCGGCGCTATGCAGGGGCTATGCAGGAGACTTTCGGACACCTGGAACGCGAGGCGGGCGTTCCCCTGGCCTGGCGGGCCGTCGAGGGGCGCGGGCCGACAGTCGTCTGGCTGGGCGGCTTCAAGTCAGACATGACCGGGACCAAGGCCCAGGCCCTGGCCGACCAGGCCGTCGCCGTCGGTCGGGCCTTCCTGCGCTTCGACTATGCCGGGCACGGGGAGTCCGGCGGAGCCTTCACCGATGGGACCATCGGGTCCTGGCGGGCCGACGCCCTGGCGATGATCGATGCCCTCACGACCGGCGACCTGGTCCTCGTGGGCTCGTCCATGGGCGGCTGGCTGGCCTGCCTGATCGCCCTGGCGCGCCCCGAACGGGTGAAGGGCCTGGTCCTCGTGGCGCCGGCCGCTGACTTTCCCCAGGCCCTGATGGCCCCGGAGATGACCGACGCCGACCGCGCCGCCCTGGCCCGGGACGGGGTCTGGATGCGGCCGTCCGAATATGGCGACCCCTATCCCATCACCCGCCGCTTCCTTGAGGAGGCGGCGGACTGGAGCCTCCTGCCCGGGCCTGTAGGGATCGACCTGCCCGTACGGATCCTGCAGGGCGGCGCGGACCCTGACGTACCCTGGCGCCACGCCCTGGCCCTGGCCGAGGCCTTGAGCTCCCATGACCTGGTCTTCAGCCTCGTGCGCGACGGCGACCACCGCCTCTCGAGACCGCAGGACATCGCCCGCCTCCTGGCCTTTGTTGAAGAGCTCTGCTGAACCGCCTTTGACCCCCTCAGTCAGCTTCGCTGACAGCTCCCCCTTGGGGGAGCAATTGGCGCTTCTCATTCCTCCCCCCAGGGGGAGGTGGACCGCGCAGCGGGCCGGAGGGGGTCAACGGCCTCTCAGCCGCCAGGATGGCCGCCAGGCCCTCGCGGTAGGTGGGGTGGGCGGGGCGCCAGCCGAGGGCGGACTTGGCGCGGGCGTTGGAGACACGCTTGCTCTCGGCCCAGAAGCGCCGGGCGGCGGGGGTCAGGGCGTCGAGGTCGAGGGGGGTCTCGGGCGGCGGCTCGGCACCCAGCAGGCGGCAGGCTTCCAGGGTCACGTCGGCGGCGGGCGCCGGCTCATCATCGCAGAGGTTGAAGACGCCGGTCCGGTCCGGCCGGGCCAGGGCGGCAGCGAGGCCGTCGGCGATGTCGCCCACGTAGATGCGGCTGAACACCTGCCCCGGCGCCGTCATGCGCCGGGCGGTCCCGTCTCGGACCCGGTCCAGGGCCGAACGGCCGGGCCCGTAGATGCCGGGCAGCCGGAAGACGGCCAGGGGTCGCCCTGTTCCGGCCCAGGCCGCCTCCGCCGCCACGCGGCGCCGGGAGGTCTCCGAGGCGGGGACTGTGCGACTGGTCTCGCGCACCCAGCGCCCGCCGCGGTCGCCATAGACGCCTGTGGTGGAGAGATAGCCGATCCAGCCCGGTCCAGACCCGGGGGCGAGGTGCGGGGCCAGCATCTCGAAGCCGGGGCAGAGGCCGGTGTCCGGGTCAGGGGCGGCGGTGACGAGGAGGGCGTCGGCGCCTCGCAGGGCCGCCGCCAGGGCGACGTGGTCGTGCACGGACACCGTCTCGACAGTGTTCCGCCAGGGGTCGGGGAGGGGGGTGCGCACCGTCGCGGTGATGTGCAGGTCACCGGGGGCCCGCACCGCCAGGGCGCGGGCCGAATAGCCGAAGCCGAAGACGAGGAGCCTCACGCCCCCAGAAGGTCCTTCAGCATCCCCCGGGCGCCCTCGGCCAGGTCGGGCCGCTTGAGGGCGTAGGCGACGTTCGCCCGCAGGAGACCCAGCTTGTCGCCGCAGTCGTAGGAGGCCCCGTCGTACTCCAGGGCGTGGAAGGCCTGGTCGGCCATCAGGTCGGCCATGGCGTCGGTCAGCTGGATCTCGCCGCCGGCGCCCTTCCGGTGCTTGGCGAGGCGATCAAAGATTTCGGGCTGCAGGATGTACCGGCCGGAAATGAAAAGATTGGACGGCTCGGTCCCCGGCGCAGGCTTCTCGACCATGCCGGTCATCCGGTTCAGCCGGCCCGACTGTCCGTCGAGGGCGACGATGCCGTACTTGTGGGCCTGGCCCTCCGGCGCCGGCTCGACGACGACGATGTTGCCGCCGACCTGGTCGAAGGCCGCCGTCGCCTGGGCCAGGGCGGCGGGCTCGGCCATCATCAGCATGTCCGGCAGCATGACGGCGAAGGGCTCGTCGCCGATGATGTCCCGGGCGCACCAGACGGCGTGGCCCAGGCCCAGGGGCGCCATCTGGCGCACGAAGCTCATCTCGCCGGGCTTGGGCAGGTCGCGCCGGATGTCGGCGAGGATGTCCAGCTTGCCCTTGGCCTCCAGCTGGGCCTCGAGTTCGACATGGTGGTCGAAATAGTCCTCGATGGCGCCCTTGCCGCGGCCGGTGACGAAGACGAAGTGCTCGATGCCCGCCGCCCGGCCCTCCTCGATGATGTAGGACAGGATCGGCCGGTCGACGACGTTCAGCATCTCTTTCGGCGTGACCTTGGCGCCGGGCAGAACCCGCGTGCCCAGCCCCGCCACCGGCAGCACCGCCTTGCGCACCTTGTCTGACATGGACGTCTCCGTTGCAGGCCCCTCCCTTAGTCGAGGGCGGCGGTTCCTTCCAGAACGATCACGGCCCGACCGCCGATCCAGGTCCCGTCGGCTTCGGCCGAGACGCTCACCCGGCCGGCCCGGCCCACGGCCGCGCCCTGGCTGGCGACATAGCGCGGCGGCAGGATCCCCTCGCCGATCAGCCAGAGGGCGAGGCCGGCGTTGAGGCTGCCGGTGACCGGGTCCTCGGGCACGGACAGGCTGGGAACGAAGGCGCGCACCTCCAGCTGCGAGGGGCCTCCTGGCGGGTACAGGGCCGCGACCCCCAGATTCAGGTCGCCCAGGGCGGCAAAGTCCGGTGACAGGGAAAGGACTCGCTCAGGGGAGTCCAGCAGGACCGCGCACCAGCCCGGCCCGTTGTCGATCCAGCGCCCGGCCCGGACCGCGCCCTCGGAAATCCCCAGACCCCGGACGATCTGCGCCGTCACCTCCGGCTCCAGTGGCTCGTCCCTCAGCAAGGGCGGGGCGGCGAAGGCCAGGTCCTCGCCGTCGATCCGCACCGGCACCAGGCCCACCCCGCATTCCTGCACCACGCGCCCGGGCGTCCTCGGCTGGCCGCCGGCCGACAGCCAGGCCCGACAGGAGCCGAGGGTCGGGTGACCGGCGAAGGGCAGCTCCCGCTCAGGCGTGAAGATCCGCACCCGGTAGTCCGCGCCGGGATCCGTCGGCGGCAGGAGGAAGGTGGTCTCAGACAGGTTGGTCCAATTGGCGAAGGCCGCCATCTGGGCGTCGGACAGGCCCTGCGCCCCGTGCACCACGGCCAGGGGATTTCCGTTCAGCGGCCCCGAGGCGAAGACGTCGATCTGCTGGAAACGGAGGAGGGTCATGGCTCGAGTCCAGGGGAGGGCGCTGGGTAAGGACGTCTTGCGCCCGATGCCGATGCCTTGACAAGGCAATGCATTTGCATTACCCACTCGTCATCCAGGAGCCCAGAACGATGAGCGCCCAGTTTGAGGCGGAGTCGGCCCTGACCGACCGCTACCAGACGACCGTCCCTGAAATGGTCCGCCGCGCCCTGCGTCTCGGCAAGCGCGACCGCATCCGCTACGCCCTGGCTCCGGACGGAGCCGTTGTGCTGACGAAGGTGGAGACAAAGGAGGCCTCCGATCCCGCCCTTCTCGGCCTCCTCGACCTGCTGGCCCGGGACATGGCGCAGCGTCCGGACCGCATCGCGACCCCCGACGCCGGCCTGCTGAAGCGGATGGACGATCTGGTGGCGGGAGTGGAGGTCGATCTTTCAGCGCCCCTCTCAGATGCGGACGAATGACGGCGCCGCCGGAGCCGCTGGTCATCCACGGCTGGAGGGTCATGGCCCATCCCCTGTTCCTCGACCCATTGCAGGCCCTGGTGGCGGAGGTGGAGCGCCTGAAGGCGCGGGACCCCGAGGGCTATGTCTCCAGGAACCCGACCAAGCGGCTCGCCGCCATCCGCAAGCTGGCCTTCGACATCATCCCTGAAGACCCGGGACGGCCGGAGTATCGCCAGGGCGCCGCCCTCGGCGCCGATCATCGACACTGGTTCCGGGCCAAGTTCTTCCAGCAGTACCGGCTCTTCTTCCGCTTCCACGCCGCCAGCCGCCTGATCGTGCTGGCCTGGGTAAATGACGAACGCACCCTGCGCGCCTATGAGAGCGGGACCGACGCCTACCGAGTCTTTCGCCGCATGCTGGAGGCCGGCCATCCTCCGGATGACTGGGACGCCCTGGTGGCCGAGGCTGGCCGGCAGGGTGAGCGGCTCTCAGAATTGCGGTGACGTTGAGAGAGGGCTGCAACACCTCAAGCGGTGTCGGGCTACCGCGCCCCCTGGATCATGCTCCGATAGGTGGGAACCGGTTATCGGATCGAAACATGACCTATCATGTTGGACCTAGGCCTTATCTTTCCCCTTCGGACGTTCCGTCTGAAGGGAAGAGACCCTCGCCGCCAGCCGTTCCGCGACGATGGCGCCGGCGACGGGGTTGAAGTGGGGATCGTCGGGGTCGGTCAGGCCGCGGACGACGCCAGCCATATCCTCGAGCTTGCGGTTCTGGCTCATCTTCCACTTGCCGCGGATTTCGGTGATCTCGATCTCCAGCCCGACAATGCCCCGCAGCATGGCCTCGATATAGTCGCCGGGCGCATCCGACACCGCCCAGGGCGTTGGCCGCCGGGATTCCTGGGCCGCCGACAGGTCTGCGACATGGGCGGCCAGCCACTCCCGATCCGGGCGGAGACGAAGGGACCCCCGGGCCTGGAGCATCTCATAATTCCAGGTCGGCACCTCCCTGTGGGTGAGGGCCTTGGACGGGTACCAACCCGGTGAGACGTAGGTCTCCGCTCCCTGAAAGACGACCAGGACCTTCGCCTCCTCGGCCAGGGCGGCGAGGTGCGGGTTGGCGCGGGCCAGGTGGGCCGTCAGGAGGTTGCGGTCGTCCTGCACCTTCCGCAGGAAAGGCAGGGGCGAGGCCAGGGGCCCCTCCGGTCCGGCGGTGATCAGCAGGCCCAGGGGATGGCGGGCCACCAGGTCCCACAGGACCTCGGGGCGCACCTCCTCGAAGACTTCCGGCAGGTACATGGCCGGCCCCTATTCCACCGTCACCGACTTGGCGAGGTTGCGGGGCTGGTCGACGTCCGCGCCCTTCTGGACGGCGACATAGTAGGCCAGCATCTGGATGGGGACGGCGTAGACCAGGGGGGCGACGATGTCCTCGCAGCCGGGGGCGACGATCAGGCGGACGCCGGCGGGGGCGCGGCGGGCGCCCTCCTCGTCGGTGATGAAGATGACCGGGCCGCCCCGGGCCATGACCTCGGCGGTGTTGGAGACGGTCTTCTCGAAGAGGGCGTCAGAGGGCGCCAGGACGATGACCGGGGTCGCCTCATCGATCAGGGCGATGGGGCCATGCTTCAGCTCGCCGGCGGGATAGCCCTCAGCGTGGATATAGCTGATTTCCTTGAGCTTCAGGGCGCCCTCCAGGGCCAGGGCCGACATCACCCCGCGGCCGAAATAAAGGACGTCCCGGGCCTTGGCGAGTTCGGGCGCCAGGGCGCGGATCGGCGCCTCCAGGGCGAGGGCGGCCGAGATCAGGCGCGGCGCCTCCAGCAGCAGCTTGGTCAGGCGGGCTTCCTCGGCGGCGTCGATCCGGCCCTTGGCCGAAGCGGCGGCCACGGCCAGGGCCGACAGGGCGGCCACCTGGCTGGTGAAGGCCTTGGTGGAGGCGACGCCGATCTCCGGCCCGGCATGGGTGGGCAGGAGGATGTCGGCCTCCCGGGCCATGGTGCTGGTGTGGACGTTGACCAGGGCGGCGGTGGCCAGGCCCTGCTCGCGGCACCAGCGCAGGGCGGCCAGGGTGTCGGCGGTCTCGCCGGACTGGGAGACGACGATGCACAGGGTGCCCTCGCGCACCGGCGGGGCGCGATAGCGGAACTCGGAGGCGACATCGATGTCGACGGGGATCCGGGCCAGGGACTCGAACAGGTAACGGCTGATCAGGCCGGCGTAGTAGGCCGTGCCGCAGGCCACGATCTGGATGCGGTCGACAAGGCTGAAATCCAGGCCGCCCGACGCCCGGGCCCGGCCGGAGACCGGGTCGAGATAGGCCGACAGGGTGTGCTGGCAGGCGCCCGGCTGGTCATGAATCTCCTTCTCCATGAAGTGCCGGTAATTGCCCTTCTCCACCAGGGCGGCGGCGGGGGGGATGATGCGGATCTGCCGGGTCACGGGCCGGCCTTCGGCGTCGAAGATCCGCGCCGTGGTCCGGTCGATGGCCACGTAGTCGCCCTCGTCGAGATAGGCGATGCGGTTGGTCATCGGGCCGACCGCCAGGGCGTCGCTGCCCAGGTACATCTCGCCGTCGCCATAGCCGACCACCAAGGGGCTGCCCCGCCGGGCGCCCAGGATCAGCTCGTCCTCGCCGTCGATCAGGACCGCGAGGGCGAAGGCGCCCCGCAGGCGGTCGAGGGTCGACTTCAGGGCGTCGAGGGGGGCCAGGCCCTGGGCCAGGGCGCGGTCGATCAGGTGGGGGATGACCTCGGTGTCGGTCTCGCTCTCGAAGGTCCGGCCCTCGGCGGCCAGCTCGGCCTTCAGCTCGGCGAAGTTCTCGATGATGCCGTTGTGCACAAGGGTGACGCGGCCCGCCCTGTGGGGATGGGCGTTGGTCTGCGAGGGCGCGCCATGGGTGGCCCAGCGGGTGTGGCCCACGCCGGTCAGGCCGTCGAGGGGCTGGTCCCGCAGGACGTCCTCGAGGGCCCGGATCTTGCCCTGCGCCCGGCGACGGTCCACCCGGCCACCGGCGACCATGGCCACGCCGGCGGAGTCGTAGCCGCGGTATTCCAGCCGCCGCAGGGTCTCGATCAGCCGCTCCTGGACGGGCGCCTTGCCGACGATGCCGATGATGCCGCACATGGGCTGGTCCTCTCTTCCGGTGTCCCTTTCCGCCTGGCCCCTGGAGGGGCTAGACTGTGGGGATGGGCGGGGTTTAGCACCCGCACTGACGGCGTCGATTAAATCCGGGTTTCGAATCGTTTCGGATTCCGGCCCCACTATGGCGAAAGCTTCGGAAGGCCCCATGAGCAAACGCGCCTATTTCGGCACCGACGGTATCCGCGGCCAGGCCAACACCCACCCGATGACAGCCGAGGTGGCCCTGCGGGTCGGCCTGGCGGCGGGCAGGCTGTTTCGCTCGCGCGAGGAGCGCCGCCACATGGTGGTGATCGGCAAGGACACCCGCCTGTCGGGCTATATGGTCGAGCCGGCCCTGGTGGCGGGCTTCACCAGCGCGGGCATGGACGTGCGCCTGCTGGGGCCCATGCCGACGCCGGGCGTGGCCATGATGACACGCTCCCTGCGCGCCGACCTGGGCGTAATGATCTCGGCCTCGCACAATCCCTGGACCGACAACGGCATCAAGCTGTTCGGCCCCGACGGCTACAAGCTGTCGGACGCCCGCGAGCTGGAGATCGAGGCCCTGATGGGCCAGTCCCTGTCCGAGGATCTGGCGCCCGCCACGGCCCTGGGTCGGGCCGCCCGGGTGGACGACAGCCAGGCCCGCTATGTCGAGATCGCCAAGGCCACCTTCCCCCGGCGCTTAAGCCTGTCGGGCCTGCGCATCGTGATCGATTGCGCCAATGGGGCGGCCTACAAGGTGGCGCCGGCGGCCCTCTACGAGCTGGGCGCCGAGGTCATCCCGGTGGGCGTGGCGCCCAACGGCATGAACATCAATGAGGAGTGCGGCTCCACCCATCCCGAGGCCATGATCAAGGCCGTTAAGGACTACCGGGCCGACATCGGCATCGCCCTGGACGGCGACGCCGACCGGCTGGTCATCTGCGACGAGAAGGGCCGGGTGGTGGAGGGGGACCAGATCATGGCCCTGATCGCCGACAACTGGGCGCGGCGGAACCGGCTGGCCGGGGGCGGGGTGGTGGCCACGGTCATGTCCAACCTGGGCCTGGAGCGGTTCCTGGGCGCCCGGAACCTGCGGCTGGAGCGGACGGCTGTCGGCGACCGGTATGTCATGGCCCGGATGCGCGAGGGCGGCTTCAACCTGGGCGGCGAGGCCTCGGGCCACATCATCCTGTCGGATTTCTCCACCACCGGCGACGGACTGCTGGCCGCCCTGCAGGTGCTGGCCGTGCTCAAGGCCGGCGACCGGCCCATGAGCGCCCTGGCCCGCCAGTTCGAGCCGGCGCCCCAGAAGCTGGAGAATGTGCGCTTCACCTCGGGCAAGCCCCTGGAGGCGGAGGCGGTCAAGGCGGCCATCGCCGACGCCGAGCAGAAGCTGGGCGCTGCGGGCCGCGTGCTGGTGCGCGCCTCGGGGACCGAACCCCTGATCCGGGTCATGGCCGAGGGCGACGACGAGACCCTGGTCAGCCAGGTGGTGCGCGAGATCGTCGGCGCGGTCCGCAAGGCCGCCGCCTGATCACGGCGGGAGGGGCGCGCCCATGGACCCCGCCCTGGCCGGCTTCCTCATGGTGGCGGTCTTCACCGCCCTGATCATGTCGGGCCGGCTGGCGCCCGCCCCGGCCCTGATCCTGACCCCCCTGGCCTTCGGCCTCCTGGCCGGCCATGGGACGGATATGGGCCCCATGGCGGTGGAGGGCCTGCGTGAGGTGGCGCCCACCGGGGTCATGCTCCTGTTCGCCATCCTGACCTTCAGCATCCTGACCGGGGCGGGCCTGTTCGATCCCCTGGTGCGCGCCATCGTGCGCCGGGCGGGGGGCGATCCCCTGAAGGTCAGCCTGGGGGCGAGCGCCCTGGCCGCCGTGATCTCACTGGATGGGGACGGCTCGACCACCTACCTCATCACCTGCGCGGCCATGCTGCCTCTCTGGCGGCGGCTGGGCATGAACCCCCTGCACCTGGCCTGCCTGCTCATGCTGGTGAGCGGGGTGATGAACCTCTCGCCCTGGGGCGGGCCGACGGGCCGGGCGGCGGCGGCCCTGCAGCTGGACGTCTCGGCGGTCTTCCTGCCCCTCCTGCCGGCCATGGCCGCGGGGCTGGCGGCGGTCTTCGGTCTGGCGACGGTGCTGGGCGTATCGGAGCGCCGGCGACTGGGCGTTCTGGACCTGCCCGAAGCCGAGGCGGAACCGGAGGCTGAAGGGACGCGCGTTCCGCATCTGCGCCAGGGGCTGAACCTCCTGATCCTGGCGGCCCTGATGGCCGGCCTGATCGCCCCGGCCTTCGGGGTGAAGACCCTGCCCCTGCCGGTGCTGATGATGACGGCCTTCGCCCTAGCCCTGACCCTCAACCATCCCCGACCCGCCGACCAGGCCGCCCAGGTCGCCGCCCACGCGCCAGCCGCCCTGTCCGTGGCCTCGCTGATCTTCGCCGCCGGGGTCCTGACCGGGGTGCTGAAGGGAACCGGCATGGGGGACGCCATGTCCGCGGCCCTGGTCGCCGCCATCCCCGAGGCCCTCGGCCCGCACCTGGCGCCGGCCGTGGCCGCGGCCAGCCTGCCGGGAACCTTCTTCCTGTCGAACGACGCCTTCTATTTCGGCATGTTGCCTGTGCTGGCCGAGGCCGGCGCCGCCCACGGGATCGCCCCCGCCGACATGGCCCGGGCGGCCCTGATGGGCCAGCCCTTCCACCTGCTCAGCCCCCTCGTCCCCTCGACCTGGCTGCTGGTGGGCCTCATCCGCGTGGAGATGGGCGCCCACCAGAAGTTCACCGCCCTGCCGGCGGCGGGGGTGTGCCTGGTCCTAGCCCTGGCGGCCATGGCGACGGGGGCGTTCTGAGGGGGCGTTCTGGGAGGGCGTTCTGGGGGGGGCGGAAGGCAAGGGGGCCGCCCCGCCAAAGCCCTTGCCCGGGGATTGGCCCGGTTCTGGCGGCGGGGCAGGCTCCAGTCTGTCAAGGCGGGCTTACCTCGCGCTGGACCAGCACTTTTCGTAACCGGCCTGGTAGGTGGCTTCGTAACGGGAGTCGTAGTCCCCGCTGTGCCGCTCATAGGCCATGCTCAGTCGGGACTTCCGGTCCGCGCGCCCGGCCTTACAGCCGTTGTCGTAGTAGACGCTGGCCATCTTGTCCGTGCCGCCCGACGAAGACGACCTTCCGCGGGAGGCGTAGCTGAAGACCGCGTTGCAGCCCTTGTCGACCGCGACCCCGTCGCTGTCCGTCCACCAGCTATCTTCGAAGGTGCACCTGCCTTCGAGGACCTGCACGACCCGGACGTTCATCTGGTCGGCGCCCGGTAGCGGACAGCGGTTGAACCCGCCCGTGGATCCGCAGGTGATCTCGCCCGCCAGGGCCGAGCCCGCTGAAAGAAACGCAAAGCTAGCGGTGACCGCCAGCAACCTCATTGACCTGTTCACTCCATCCTCCCTCAAGCCGCGCGTCGAAGAAACGCGTCAGTACTCTATGGATCGGTCGAGGCGCAGAATCCAGCCCGCTTCACCGGCCTTGAGCTTGTACTGGAGCTGGCGCGTCTTCCCGGTGGGGCGGGCGTTGGCGTCCCCCTCGCGATAGATCGGGAAGCGCTGGACCAGGGTTCCCTCGACCACGGCGAACTCGTCATGGCCCATATAGCCCTTGGACAGGGTGGGGGAGTCCGCAACGGGCGGCAGGAAGATCGGGGTCATGGACTTCCCCTTGTTCACCGCCCAGGCCGCCAGGCTGCCATAACTGCCGCTGCCGGCGGAGGTGACGTAGATGTAGACCTCGGGAAAGCCGTTGGCGTCGAGGTCGTCGATCTCGGCGCCGGTGACGGTCCCGTCGATCTCCGAGGTCACCGGGGTCTTCTGCTGGCTGAGGCCGTGCGGGGTGACCGTCAGGGTGTTGATCGAGCCCTCGGCGGTCGCCGAGATATCGAAGGCAAACCCCTGGAGTTCCAGCCGTTTCTGGAAGCCCGGCGCCGCCTGGGCCCCTGAGGCGCCGAGCCCGGCGGCCAGGGCCAGGGCCAGGGTGAAGTTTCGTGCGTGCTGATGCATAGGCGCCATGTCCGTTTCTCCAGGTTCGCCTGGGTCCCGCCGAGCGACGCCCGACCAGCGGGCTTAGTCGCCCCCCGGCTGAATCGGCCCCCGACGCCCCTTCCGCGACCAGCTAGGCCATCAAAGCCGCGCCATGGCAACCGCGGCCTCCCGCCCTGGGACGAGGCGACAGGCCCCCATAGACAGAAGCGCGAGGCTCTAGATCCAATAGGCTAGATCAGGTTTCGATCCGATAACCGGTCCCCACTTCTCGGAACATGATCTACTTTTCGGGCTCAAGCTTGACCGTGACCGGATTGGGCACGAGGTCCTGTGAGGCGCCGGTCGCCATATCGACCCCCAGCCCGATCACGCCGCCGACCAGGACATTGCCCGCCACGCCCGCCGCGCCGGCGCCGGCCGTCTTGTGCGTGACCGAGACGCTTGCCGGCTTGTAGCCCGGCTTCTTGATCTCGGCCGTGAACTGCGACTTCCGGGGCATCTTGATGGCGCATGGTGTAGATGGGCAGAAATGGCCGTTGGTGGTGGTCACGGTCGCCCCCGGCGGTTCGGAGTTTACCACCCAGGCGTCATTGCTTCCGCGAGTCACGGTGGCGCACGCGGTCAGTCCCGACGACGCGGCGACGGCGACCAGCGCCGTCCTCAACAGTGTTCTCATAGCGAATTCCCTTTCGTCAGTCTGGGGATGATGGGGTTCCAGGCGTTGCGCCTAAACGATCCAGCCGCTTCCGAGGCTGGACAGGGTCACTCCCACAAGGATGACCTGATCGCCACCGCCCATGTCAACGATAACGTCCGCGCCCACCTGGGCGACGGTGCGCGAGGGGTTCCCGTCCAGCTTCAGCCGGTCGCCTTCGGCATAGTTGAAGTCGGTGATCCGGTCGATCCCGGCGCCGGAGGCGGAGTAGAAGAGGTCGGCGCCCGCGCCGCCGCTGATGGTATCGTTCCCCTTGTCGCCCCAGATCCAGTCATCGCCAGACCCGCCCATGACGGTATCGTCGCCCTGGCCGCCCCGGACCCAGTCGTTCCCGGCGCCGCCGTCGACCGTATCGTTGCCCATGTTCCCGTAGACAATGTCGAAACCCGAATCGCCGAACAGGAGGTCGTTGTCCTTGCCGCCGACGACCCAGTCATCGCCGTCGTCTCCGTAGGCGGTGTCGTTACCCTGGTTTCCATGGATGTCGTCGAAGCCGGAGCCTCCAAGAACGAGATCGTTGCCTTCCTCGCCCCTGAGGAAGTTCGATCCCACGGATTCGACAATGGTGTCGTTACCGAGGTCGCCCCAATAGGTGTCGTTCCCCGATGACCCCAGCGCCTCCCCGACGAGATCGTCGCCGTCGCCAGCATCCACATAGTCGTCGCCGGAGAATCCCTCGATGAGATCGCTTCCGGCCTGACCAAAAATCGTATCATTCCCGGAAAACCCAGCGAGGGTGTCGCTGAGCTCTGAGCCCAAGATGTTATCGTTTCCCTGCAGGACAGCCGCGAGCGCGCCGAAGGTGTCGCCCGCATCGGCCCAGGCCACCCAGTTCGAAACCGGGATCGAGAAACCGGAGGCCCGGTAGATCAGCACACCAAGATAGCGGAGTTCGACTCCGGTCACAGTCCCCCCGAGCGGGGATCCTGATGCGTCATAGGAAAAATTCGATCCCGTGAAGGTGATCTGCTGTCCTTGATAAAGTAATCTGAAAACGGAAGCCGAGGCGATGATGACCTCTGCATCCAAGATAATCGAAATGTCGAGTTCCGACATATCGAGACCAAAAGGTCCAGCATCCAATTGGGCCATCGCTTTCCTCTGAAGAGAGTGACTATCGATCCCCTATCCGGTGGGCATCGCCATCTGTCGATAGCGAGTCTTTTAGTTTCACTGAAAACTCACAGATTCTTCACGCGGGAAATTTGAAGGCGACCAGGTATGTCGCCTTAAGTCTATGAATCGCAAACATCTCCGGCTCTTTTTGGGGCAGGTTCTCAGCCTAAGCCCGCCCCACCGAGGCGTACCGGAAGCCCAGGGCCCGCACGTCCGCCGGCTTGTAGATGTTGCGCAGGTCCACCAGCACGGGGGTGCGCATCAGGGTCTTCACGCGTTCCAGGTCGAGGGCGCGGAAGGGGTCCCATTCGGTGATGATGACCAGGACATCGGCGCCTTCGGCGCCTTCGGCGGCGGCGTAGGCGTCGGGGCGGAAGTCGACGCCGGGCGGGAGGCGGCCCGCCTCAGGCGGCCTCGGAGATCCGGATTTCGAGGCTCAGCCCCGCCGCCGTTGCGAGGTTGACGAGAGCGTCGAGGGAGAACTTGCCCAGCTTGCCCCGCAGGAGGTCGTTGAGCCTTGGCCGGGTGATCCCGAGCCGGGCGGCGGCGGCTTCCTGGGAGACGCTCCAGGCGCCGACCCGGGCGACCAGGGCCGACAGGATCTCGGCCCGCGCCTTCAGGTTGGCGGCTTCCGCCGGGGTATCGGCGAGGGCGTCGAATACGTTCTCGAAGGTCTCGGCTTCCATGATCATCGTCTCCAGGCATGCAGGCGAGCCGCCGCAAGCTCGATATCCTTCTGAGGCGTCTTCTGGGTCTTCTTCTGGAAGGCGTGAAGGACCAGAATCCGATCCTCGAGCTTGGCCAGATATATGACCCGGAAGGCGCCGCTACCGTCCCGAATGCGGAATTCCCGCACGCCGGGCCCTATGGTCGCCATCGGCTTCCAGTCGTCTGGCTCCAGCCCCAGTTGCACCTGAAGCAACTGGAAACCGGCAGTTGCCCGCGCAGAGTCCGGGAAATCCCTCAGACGGGAGAGACTGTCTCCCAAGAAGACGACGGCTTTCACAGCCAGACTGTATCGAAATCGATACTATCCCACAAGGTGCGGGATCTAAGCCCGCCCCACCGACGCATACCGGAAGCCCAGGGCCCGCACGTCCGCCGGCTTGTAGATGTTGCGCAGGTCGACCAGCACGGGGATGCGCATCAGGGTCTTTACGCGCTCGAGGTCGAGGGCGCGGAAGGGGTCCCATTCGGTGATGATGACGAGGACATCGGCGCCTTCGGCGGCGGCGTAGGCGTCGGGGCGGAAGTCGACGCCGGGCAGGAGGTGGCGGGCCTCGGCCTCGCCCTCGGGGTCGAAGGCCTGGACGCGGGCGCCCATGGCCTGCAGGGCCGGCAGGATGTCGAGGGAGGGGGCGTCGCGCATGTCGTCGGTGTTCGGCTTGAAGGTCAGGCCCAGGACGCCGACCGTGCGGCCCGAAAGGTCGCCGTCGACGGCGGCGGCCACCTTGGCGGCCATGGCCTTCTTCCGCGCGTCGTTGATGGCGACGGTGGTCTCGATGAGGCGCACGGGGGAGCCGGCGTCCACCGCCGTGCGCACCAGGGCCAGGGTGTCCTTGGGAAAGCAGGAGCCGCCATAGCCGGGACCGGCGTTGAGGAACTTCGAGCCGATCCGCTTGTCGAGGCCGATGCCCTTGGCCACCTGCTGGACGTCGGCGCCGACGGCCTCGCACAGGTCGGCCATCTCGTTGATGAAGGTGATCTTCATGGCGAGGAAGGCGTTGCCGGCGTACTTGATCAGCTCGGAGGTGCGCCGGTCGGTGAACTGGATCGGCGTCTCGTTGAGGAAGAGGGGCCGGTAGAGCTCGGTCATGACCGGGCGGGCGCGCTCGTCGTTCAGGCCCACCACCACGCGGTCGGGGCGCTTGAAGTCGTCGATGGCCGCGCCCTCGCGCAGGAATTCGGGGTTGGAGACCACGGCGAACTCGGCGTCCGGGCGGCGGGCCCGGATGATGGCCTCGATCCCGTCGCCGGTGCCGACCGGCACGGTGGACTTGGTGACCACGACGGTGAAGCCGTCGATCAGGTCGGCGATCTCCTCGGCGGCGGCGTGAACATAGGACAGGTCCGCATGGCCGTCGCCCCGGCGCGAGGGGGTGCCCACGGCGATGAAGACGGCGTCAGCGCCGCGTACGGCCTCGGCCGCCTCGGTGGCGAAGGCCAGGCGCCCGGCCTGGACGTTGCGGGCGACCAGGGTGTCGAGGCCCGGCTCGTAGATGGGCATACGCCCGGCCTTCAGGCCCTCGATCTTGGCCGCGTCCTTGTCGATACAGGTGACCTGGTGGCCGAAGTCGGCGAAGCAGGCGCCTGAGACGAGGCCCACATAGCCCGTGCCGATCATGACGACATGCATGGCGCTCAGATCTCCTGGTTGTAGGCGCCGATCTCGGGGCGCCGGGCAAGACGGGGTTTGACCTCTTCCCGGAAGAGGGCGCGCATGTCGTCCTCGGAGCGGGTGCTCTCGACCACGACGACGATCTCGGGCTTGTTGGACGAAGCCCGGACCAGGACCCAGGAGCCGTCCTCCAGGGCCACGCGCACGCCGTTGACGGTGATTACTTCGGTGATGGCCCGGCCGAGGATGCGGCCGCCGTCGCGGGCCAGGGCCTCGTACTCGGCGACGACGCCCGCCACCACCCCATACTTGGCCTCGTCGGCGCAGTGGGGCGACATGGTCAGGCTGGTCCAGGCCTGGGGCAGGGCGTCCTTGAGCTGGGAGAGGGTCTTGTCCGGGTTGCGGTCGAGCATGCCCAGTATGGCGGCGGCGGCGGTCAGGCCGCAGTCGTAGCCGCGCCCCAGGGGGGCGTTGAAGAAGAAGTGGCCCGACTTCTCGAAGCCGGCCAGGGCGCCGATCTCGGCGGTCTTGCGCTTGATGTAGCTGTGGCCGGTCTTCCAGTAGAGGGTCCGGGCGCCGTTGGCGGCCAGGACCGGGTCGGTGGCGAAGAGGCCGGTGGACTTGACGTCGACGATGAACCGGGCGTTGGGGTGCAGGCCGGACAGGTCGCGGGCCAGCATGAGGCCGATCTTGTCGGCGAAGATCTCCTCGCCGGTGTCGTCCACCACGCCGCAGCGGTCGCCGTCGCCGTCGAAACCGAGGGCGAGGTCGGCGCCGAAGTCGCGCACCGCCTGGCCCATGGCCTTGAGCATTTCGTGGTCTTCCGGGTTGGGATTGTAGCGCGGGAAGGACCAGTCGAGGGCGCAGTCCATCTCGTAGACCACCGCCACGCCCATGCGGCGCAGGGCCTCGGGGGCGAAGGCGCCGGCCGTGCCGTTGCCGCAGGCGCAGACCACCTTGAGGGGGCGGTGGACGGAGATGCGGCTGGAAACGTCGGCGATGTAGCGCTCGGCGACGCCGGGGACGTGGGTCAGGGTCCCGCCCGGGCGGGTGAGGCCGAGACCGCCGAGGACGATCTCCTTCAGCCGGCCCATCTCGTCGGGGCCGAAGGTGAGGGGCGGGGAGACGCCCATCTTTACGCCGGTCCAGCCGTTTTCGTTGTGGCTGGCCGTGACCATGGCCACGGCGGGGGCCTCAAGGTCGAACTGGGCGAAATAGGCCATGGGCGAGAGGGACAGGCCGATGTCCACGACCTCGCAGCCGGCGGCCAGGAGGCCGAGGGTCAGGGCCTGCTTGATCGACTGCGAATACGAGCGGAAGTCATGGCCGACGACGATGCGCTTCTGGCCCAGCTCGTGGATGTAGGTCCCCAGGCCCAGGCCCAGGGCCTCGACGCCCAGGAGGTTAATCTCGGTCCCGAACAGCCAGCGGGCGTCGTACTCCCGAAAGCCGGTGGCCTTCACAAGGGGCAGGTTCTCGTGGTCGGGAGTCTGCGGGACGAGGTCGGCGCGGGGGAGAGGCGGCATCGGCGCTCCAGTTCGATTCAGCGCCGCTCTTAGCCCTTCAGGCCCGGCGCGGCCAGTGCGCGCGCGTCACATCACCCCGGCGCGCAGCAGGTCGTGGACGTGGAGGATGCCGACCGGCCGGCCTGCGTTGAGGACAAAAAGGACGTTCACGGCCGGGGGCGGGTCGGTCATCAGGGCCAGGGCCTCGGAGGCCAGCTGGCGGGGTTCGACCACCTTGTTGGGGCCCGGGGTCATGACCTCGCCGGCCTTGCGCGCCATCAGGCCGTCCATGTGCCGTCGAAGGTCGCCGTCAGTGATGACGCCTTGCAGCCGCCCGTCGGCGCCCTGGACGCCGACGCAGCCGAAGCGCTTCTCGGTCATGACCAGCAGGGCCTCGGCCATGGACGCGTCGGGACCCACGAGGGGGATCTGGTCGCCGCCGTGCATCAAATCGCCCACCGTGCGCAGCATGGCGCCCAGCTTGCCGCCGGGATGGAAGGTGCGGAAGTCGCCGGCGGTGAAGCCCCGCCGCTCCAGCAGGGCCACGGCAAGGGCGTCGCCCAGGGCGATCTGCAGGGTGGTGGAGGTGGTCGGCGCGTTGACCTCGCCGGTGGCCTCCTCGGCGGTGGCCAGGGCCAGCACGACGTCGGCGGTGCGGCCCAGGGCGCTGTCGGCCGAGGCGGTCAGGGCGATGAGGGGAATCTCGAATCGACGGGAGTAGGCCAGGACATCGGCCAGCTCGCGGTTCTCGCCGGACTTGGACAGGGCCAGGATGACGTCGTCGCGGCTGATCATGCCCAGGTCGCCGTGGCTGGCCTCGTTGGCGTGGACGAAGCTGGCGGGGGCGCCGGTGGAGGCGAAGGTGGCGGCGATCTTGCGCGCCACATGGCCGGACTTGCCGATGCCCGTGCAGATGATGCGCCCGCGGGCGGCGGCCAGAAGATCCACGGCCCGGGCGAAGGCCTCGCCCAGGGAGGCGGCCTGCAGCTCCAGGGCGCCCGCCGCCTGGCGCAGGACCCGGCGGCCAGCCTCGAGGTCGGCGGCGCTCACGGCGGCGTCTCTGCAGGCGGCGGCGATTGGCCCTCGGTCGCGGCGCGGGCGGCGGCCACGGCCTCGCGGGCCTTCTGCAGACGGGCGTTGTTGGCCTCGGCCTCGCGGCGCATGGCGGCCTGGACCTCCGGACGCTGCTGAACCGGGACCGAGCCGAAGGGGCCAGGCGAGCGTGCGCCAAGCCCCTGGGGCCAGACCATGGCCAGGGCAATGAGGGCGGCCGCGACCAGGGACAGGCCGCCGAAGAAAAGGCGATCGCTCATGCCCCCTCCATACCGCCTCGCGGGCCAGGAGGCCACCAGCCTGCGCGGGCGCCTTGACGCGCCCGCCGGCTAGCCCTAGCCCGGCCACGACATCCCGGACGGAGACCGCCATGCCCACCCTGATCCTGCTGCGACACGGCCAGAGCCAGTGGAACCTGGAGGACCGCTTTACCGGCTGGGTGGACGTGGACCTGACCGCCGAGGGCGAGGCCCAGGCGCGCAAGGGCGGCGAACTGATGAAGGCGGCGGGACTGCAGGTCGACCGGGCCTTCACCTCCGTCCTGACCCGGGCGATCCGGACCCTCTGGCTGGCCCTCACGGCGGCGGGCCAGGCCTTCGTACCCGAGACCAAGGACTGGCGGCTGAACGAGCGCCACTATGGCGGCCTCACGGGGCTGAACAAGACCGAAACCGAGGCGAAGCATGGCGCCGACCAGGTGCGGATCTGGCGCCGGTCCTACGACACCCCGCCCCCGCCCCTGGCGCCTGGCGGCGAGTGGGACTTTTCCCGCGACCGGCGCTACGCTGGCCTCGCCCTGCCCGACACCGAGAGCCTGAAGACCACCCTGGAGCGGGTGGAGCCCTACTGGACCGCCGAGATCGCTCCCAGGCTTGTGGCGGGCGAGACCGTGCTGGTGGCGGCGCATGGTAATTCGCTGCGGGCGATCGTCAAGCTGATCTACGGGCTGTCCGCAGACGGGATCATGGAGGTCGAGATTCCGACCTCCAACCCCCTGGTCATCGACCTCGACGGCGCCCTGACGCCGGTGGCCGCCCGCTATCTCGATGCGGACCGGGCCCAGCCCCTGCCGAAGGCGCCTTGAGCCGCGACGCTGAGATCGAGGCCATGCGCCGGGCCATCGACCTGGCGCGGCCAGGCGTGGGCCGGACAGGTGACAACCCCTCGGTCGGCTGCGTAATCCTCGGGCCGTCAGGCATTGTCGGGGAGGGCGCCACGGCCGAGGGCGGCCGGCCCCACGCCGAGGAACTGGCCCTGGCGGCGGCCGGGGCGGCGGCCCGGGGCGCCACCGCTCTGGTCACCCTGGAGCCCTGCGCCCGAAGATCGTCACCCGGGGTCGCCTGTACCGACCGGCTGATCGCCGCCGGCGTGAGCCGGGTTGTGATCGCCTGCAGCGACGCCTCTGTATTCGCCGCAGGCGAAGGGACGGCCCGCCTGAGGGCGGCGGGAATTGCTATAAAAATAGGCATTCTGGAGGCTGAGGCGCGCGGGCTTTATTCAGGCTACAGGCCGGCCGCGGAAATATAAACGGAACCTTAATCTGTTCGCTTGACTCGACGCGCCGGAGCAGCAAACGCTCCAATTCGCATGTCGCTCCTGACCACACACCGCCTCGACGTCCCCGTTGGGTCTCAAACTGAGCTCGACGAGGTTTGTGTCAAGCACGCCCGGTTCATCGCCGGGCTTCCCGGTGGCTCCAGGGGCAATCTCTCCTGGCGCAATCTCTCTGGTCTGAAGCTCGCCTCCCGTGACCTGACCGGAGCTGATCTGACGGGCACCCGACTCTGTGGTGCAGACCTGCGCAGCGTCAAGCTGGAGAGCGCCAATCTGTATGGCGCAGACCTTCAGAACGCCGATATGACCGGGGCCACGCTTCGCCGCGCCGACTTGCGAGGCGCCTGCCTGCGGAACGCGAACCTGACCGGCGCCGACCTGACCGAGGTGGATCTGCGAGCTGGGGCGGTGGCTGTTGGCGACACCACTCTCGGCCTCACACTCGTTGAGCATTTCAACGCAGAGGATGAGAGATCAAATCCGCTCGGCGCCAAGGGCAGTCGGACGAAGACCACCGGTCAGGAGGTTGTGCGGGCGGATTTCTCAGGCGCTGTTCTGCGCGGCGCGCGTCTGCATCGGGCCCAGCTCAAGCAGAGCATTCTGACTGGGGCGGACCTTACTGGAGCGGATCTTAGCAGGGCGGATCTGCGGGGCGCCGACATGCGGGATGTGATCCTGATGGGCACCAATACCCAGGCCTGGGATATTACCGGGGCCGACCTGCGGGGCGCCCTGACCGACGACTCCGCCGCCAAGGTCTCGGGGGCGATCTCTTTGGACGTCATGCTGCGCGAGCATGCCCGCTGGGTGTCCTCAGTGGCGGAGGTGGGAGCGCCAGCGGTGCTGGATGGCCTTGACCTCCGGAGCCTGAGGACCCTCAGGGGCTTCAACCTGAGCGCGATTTCAGCGCGCAGGGCGATTTTCTTCGGCCTTGACATGGAGGGCGCCCAACTCCAGGGGGCCCGGCTGGAGGGGGCTGACCTGCGCGGCGTGAACCTGAGGCGGGCTGACCTGCGAGGCGCCCACCTGGACGGCGCGATGATGGCGGACGCGGATCTCCGGGGCGCCCGGCTCTCGCCGCTCGTACTGATCAAGTCTTCCAGGCGGATTTCTACGGACCTCACATCTGCAGATCTTCGGCGTGCGAACTTTTCGGGCGCGGACCTGAGATTGGCCATCCTGAAGGATGTCGATCTGCGGCAAGGAAATCTGACGGGCGCCAATCTGACGGGCGCCCAGCTGCAGTTTCGGGAAAGCTACGGCCTGAAGGGCGGCCCCCGGCGCGTGTGAGCCTGACCTGAAAAGGGCGGCGCCCTGCGACGCCGCCCCTGGGCTTTTGGTCAGTTGATCCCTACTCAGGCGGCCTTCTCGCCCTCGATAAGCGGTGCGGACGCGGTGGAGATTTCGATGCGCCGGGGCTTGAGAGCCTCAGGCAGCTCCCGTCGAAGTGAGATGGACAGCAGGCCGTCGGCGAGGCCAGCCTCGGTCACGACGACGTAGTCCGCCAGCTGGAAGCGGCGCTCGAAGTCGCGCTCGGCGAGGCCGCGATGGAGGAACCGGCGCTCCGCCTCATTGGCCGCCTTGCGGCCCTGGACGGTGAGGAGGTTCTCCTTGACCTCAATATTCAGCTCTTCCGGTCGGAAGCCGGCCACGGCGATTTCAACGCGGTAGGCGTTTTCGTCGGTCCGCTCGATGTTGTAGGGCGGGTAGCCGCTCGCCTGGTCCACCGAAGCGGTCTCCAGGAGCTGGGCCAGACGGTCAAAGCCGACCACGGAGCGATACAGGGGGGAAAAGTCGATCGTGCGCATGTGCGTTCACATCCTTCTTGTCGAAGCAAGGTTGCGTATGAGTGTTCGGGACCTGTGCGCGCCGAAGCCTCGCACCGCCCGGAAGGCCCGGATGTCCGGCGCCTCCGGGGAAGACATGGGGAGGGCGGGGACGGGTTCAAGACCCTCCTGCGGGGTGCAGGCGTTTACAAGAGGGCGCCGTGGCGGCATTTCAGGGGCGGACAGGGGGACCGGCCCATGGATAGACTGACTGAACTAACTGACAAGGTGAGGGCGCATTTCGGCGCCGGCGGCGCAGGGCTGGACCATTCGATCCGGCTTGACCTGAGGGGCGAAGGCGTCATCCGCGTGGAGGGCTCGATGGTCAGTAACTCGCCGGACCCGGCGGACCTGGTGATCAGTGTCAGCCGCAAGGATCTCGAGGCCCTGGCCCAGGGGACGCTCAACCCCATGTCCGCCGCCATCACAGGCCGACTGAAGGTGTCGGACATGGGCCTCGCCATGTCGCTGATGCCCCAGGTCAAGGCCCTGCTCGCCGCCCGCACAGGAGAGACCTGACATGACCCATCCCGCTCCCCTCACGGCCCTGCCGGACGCGCCCATCCCTCCAGGCGGCGGCGCTGAATGGTTCGAGGGGGACGGCGGCGCCCGGCTCCGGGCGGCGCTGTTCCGACCGGAAGGCCGCCCTCGGGGATCTGTCATCCTTTCGACAGGCCGCACCGAGGCTATCGAAAAGTACTTCGAGGTGGTGTGCGACCTCCAGCAAAGGGGCTTCGTCGTCCTGGTCAACGAATGGCGCGGGCAGGGGCTGTCGCACCGTGATCTTCCCGACCGGCGCAAGGGACACGCCCGGGGTCTCGAGCCCTTCCTGGCCGATTACCGGGCCCTGCTGGTCGCCTTCGAGGCCCGCCTGCCCAAACCCTGGATCGCCATTGGGCACTCCATGGGCGGCTGCCTGACGCTGGCCGCCCTGGCCCGCGGACAGGCCGCCCGCTTTTCGGGCGCCGTGCTCTGCGCCCCCATGCTGGGCCTGCGCCTGCCGCGCTTCGCCCGTGTGTTATTGGCCTTCCGGATGCTGACGGGCGCCGCAGGCGACTGGGCCCAGCCGCCGGGAGACCCCTCCGCCGAGCCCTTCGAGGGCAATGTCCTGACCCATGACCCTGTGCGCTACAAGCGCGGCAAGGACCTTGTGAAGGCCAATCCTGATCTCGCCCTGTCCTCTCCGACCTGGGGATGGCTGGACTTCGCCGTCCGCGCGACGGACTGGCTGGCGCGGCGGGAAAGTCTGGCAGGTGTCGCCCCGCCAGTGATCATTGTCTCGGCCTCCCGAGACCGGCTGGTCAGCAACGCCGCCCAGGCGATCGTCGCGGAACGGCTGCCGCAGGGGCTCCTGGTTACGGTAGAGGGCGCCGAGCATGAAATCCTGATGGAGACGGACCCGCTGCGCAGCCAGTTCTGGACGCATTTCGACGCCCTGGCCGAACAGGTCGCGCCGAAGGACTAGATCATGTTCCGATAAGTGGGAACCGGTTATCGGATCGAAACATGATCTAACGTATTGAAATAATATCCTGATTTGTCCTTTCAGACGGTCCGTCTGAAAGGAACGGGCTCGAGGGCCTAGTCTGCAGCGGCCTTCAGCAGGGGAAGGGCTTCTTCAAGGCAGGCCCGGTCGCCTGCGATGGCGATCTGGCCGCCATTCGGGCCGATGGGCCGGCCCGCCCAGTCGGTGACCACGCCCCCGGCTCCGGCCAGAAGGGGGGCCGCCGCCTCGATGTCCCAGCACTTGCAGGCGCGGGACTCCACCACCAGGTCCATCATCCCGGCCGCGACCATGGCGTAAGCGTAGGCGTCGCAGCCCAGCCGGGCCAGGCGCGAGGCCGCGCGCACCTTATCCCAGGCCGCCTGTTCATCGGCCTCGAAACAGGCGGAGGGGTCGGTGGAGGCGATGATGGCCTCGGAGAGCCCGAAACAGGGACGCACCCGAAGGGCTCGGCTGTCTTCGCCGCGAATCAGCCGGGAGCCCGCAGGAGACCCCAGGAAGACCTCGCCCAGATAAGGTTGACCGATGGTCGACAGGATCGGCTCACCCCGCCAGCGCAGGCTGATCAGCGTGGTCCAGACGGGCAGGCCGGCGATGAAGGCGCGGGTCCCATCCACGGGATCCAGGACCCAGACGAACTCCTGTTCGGGCCGGTCCTCGCCGTACTCCTCGCCGATCACGCCGTGTTCGGGAACGACTTCCGCCAAACGCCGCCGGATCGCCGCCTCTGCGCCGCGATCGGCCAGGGTGACCGGGTCAAAGCCCGCCTCACCGCCCTTGTCCTCCAGTCCGTGGTCTGAACGGAAAAGAGGCAGAATGACTTCTGCGGAGACCCGGTTCAGGTCCAGGAGGAGCTCTTCGAGGGCGGGAATATGATCAGTCTTCACCATGAGACATTGTAACCCCTTGGCCCTTCCAAGGTAAGGCGCCGCCCGATGGGATGACTGACCGGATCCCGCTTCAGCCCACGCCGCCGGCGGCGGATTGCCGCCAGCGAGGGGGCCGGGGTAAGGTCGGGCGTGACGGACATGGCGCGACCCTCCCGGATTCAGGACCTCGCCTGGCGGATCGAGGCGCTGGCCTTCGACGCTGTAACCTTCCTCGCCCGTCTCTTCCCCATCGACGCCGTTTCGGATTTCGGCGCTGCTGTGGTCGGCGTTCTCGGACCTTTGACCTCTACGCACAGGGTGGCGGAAACCAACATCCGTATCGCTTTCCCCGACCTGCCGACGGCCGAGATCGACAGGCTCCTCAAGGCGCAATGGCGCGCCCTCGGTCGCTGGGCGGCGGAGTTCCCGATCCTCGACAAGATCATCGCCGATCCCTCCCGCGTGGAGGTGGTCAATGCCGGCCGGCTGGAGGCTATCGCCCGGAATCACGAGAGCGTCGTGTTCATTTCGGGACACTTCTCGTCAATGGAGATCATGCCCGCCGTGATCATCCATGCTGGCGTGACCTGCCAGATCACCTATCGCGCCACCAACAATCCCCACGTGGACTCCCGCATCCGGAAAAGTCGGTTCCGCTATGGGGTCCGTCTGTTCGCGCCCAAGGGGGGCGACGGCGCCCGCGAGCTGATCCGGGCCCTGGCGCGAGGGGAGTGCGTGGCCCTCATGAATGACCAGAAGTTCAACGGCGGGGTCCTTGCGCCCCTGTTCGGGGTCGATTGCCACACGGCGCCAGGGCCCTCCAGCTTCGCCCTACGGTTCGGCATCCCGCTGGTTCCGATGTCGGTACAGCGAGTTCACAAGGCGCGCTTCCGGGTCGTCGTGCATGAGGACATCCGGCTTGAGGACACGGGTGACCGGAATGCCGACATCGCCGCTGGCGTGCGCCGGGTCAACGCCTTCATGGAAGAGCGGATCCGCGATCGCCCTGACGAATGGTTCTGGGTCCACAAACGCTGGCCCAATGAAGTCTATCGCCGGCCTGCGGTCTGACGGGGATCAGGCCGGCGCGCGCACGCCCAGCAGCAACATCGGGTCGAGGCGGCGGTCGCGCCACTTCATGCGCCAGCACAGGTGGGGTCCGGTGGCGCGGCCCTCTTGCCCCACGGCGCCGATGACCTGCCCACGAGCGATGACGTCCCCCTCCCGGACCCGGAGGGCGGACTGGTGCAGGTAGGCGGTGATCAGACCCTGGCCATGGTCGATCATGGTCAGGCCGCCCTCATAGTGCAGGCCGGTCTCGGCGAAACAAACCCGGCCAGGCGCTGGCGCAAGGATGGGCGTTCCCGCAGGCGCTGCGAGGTCGACGCCGTAGTGCGGCGGCATCGGCTCTCCGTTCAGGATCCTCTGGCCGCCGAACCGGCCTGATAGCCGGAACCGGCGCAGGGGGCGGGTGAACCCTACCGCGAAGTCCTCGGTCTCGTCCTGGCTGGACCAGCCTCTGTCCTTGCGCTCAGCCTCAGCAGCAATTCGGGCGAGCAGGGCCTCTCCCTGCGGCTTCACCTGCTGGGGCGGGAGGCCATCGATACGTTGGATGTCGAAGTCCCCGGGCGCCACCGCCAGTCGCCGCTCACGGACCCTTCCGCCAGCGCTGGAGACCCTGATGACGACTTCTGCGGGACTATCCCGGTCCAGGCCGACGACGAACAAACCGCGGGGGGAGGCCTGGCCGACCGCGATGCCGTCCACGGCGATCCCGGCTCCAGGAAGGGTGCGTCCGATAAGAGTTCCACCCTGCCGCGGTCGCCCGGCCAGGCGAAGGATCGGATCGCGGCCTGCAGCGTGCGCCGGCGCCGCGGCAAGGCCTGCGGCCAGGGCGCCCAGGAGGGTGCGGCGGGCGATTCTCCGGGTCAGGGGTTCAGCCCGCGCCACCGGGCGAGGGCCTCCGACGGCCCGGCATAGGCCTCCTGCTGAACGGCGCTCCAGTAGCGGAGCGCCTCGAGTGGGATCTTCTTCCCGGAGACGGCGCAGACGACGAAACGGCCCGGGCGAACGACGGTGAAGTCGCCATCGCCATAGTGGAGGACGGCCAGTTCGGGCCCGCCGGTCTTTTGGGAAGCGTCCATGTGATCAGTTTAGTCGCCGCCGTGAGCGACGGAAAGACATCGGTTCAGAAGAGATCGCCCTGGCGCGGAGGGCCCGGCGGCGGCTCGATCACCGCGTCGCGCTCCACATCGGAGAAGACAAGCCGGACCGCCTCGCCAGGGACGAGAGCCGCCCCCTGTCGGACAAGGCTCCCGTCCGCCTTGTGGACCCGGGCGAAGCCGCGGGCCAGGGGAGCCCCGGGATCCGCGGACTTGAGGCGGGCGGCGAGGGCGACCAGCCGTTCAGCAGACTGCGACAGACTCCGGTCCAGGGCGGGCCGAAGGCGGGGGAAGAGCGATCCGAGACGCTCTGAGCGCGCCTGGTGAGGACGGGACAGGAGGCCCGGCTGGAAGCGCCCGGCGATGCGGGCCAGGCGAGTTTCATGCACGCCCGTATTCCGGGTCAGGCCTGCAGTGAGGCGGTTACGGACGAGGCCAAGCCTCTGCTCGGCCAGCTCCACGAGGTCGGGAACCCGGGCGAGGCTGCGCCCGAGGGTTTCCACCCGACCCCTGCGGTCGGAGACCAGACGTCCGCCGGACCGGTGCAGGCGTCCCGAAAGGTCAGCGAGTCCGGCCCGGAGCTCGGCCAGGACAGGCGTCGCCATCTCGGCCGCCGCCGTCGGAGTCGGGGCCCTGCGGTCCGAGACGAAGTCGATCAAGGTGGTGTCGGTCTCGTGGCCGACCGCAGAGATCAGGGGAATGCCGCTTGCTGCGACGGCCCGCGCCAGGGCTTCATCGTTGAAGGACCAGAGGTCCTCGACCGAGCCCCCGCCCCTGGCGACGATCACCACGTCGGGACGGGGGATGGCGCCGTCGACGGGTAGGTCATTGAAACCCCGGATGGCCGCCGCGACCTGGGCGGCGGCGGCCTCGCCCTGGACCACCACCGGCCAGACGAGGACCTGACAGGGCCAGCGGTCGCGGATGCGGTGCAGGATATCCCGGATCACAGCCCCCGTGGGTGAGGTGATCACACCCACCACGGAGGGCATGGCTGGCAGGGGCTGTTTCCGATTGGGATCGAAGAGGCCCTCGTCGGCCAGCCGCGCCTTCAGGCGCTCCAGCTGGGCGAGAAGGGCGCCCACGCCCGCTGCCGTCAGGCTCTCGATGACGATCTGGTACCGTGATCCCTGCGGATAGGTCGTGATCCTTCCCGTGACCACCACTTCCAGGCCCTGCTCCGGCCGGACCGAAAGATTGCGGACTGAGCCCTTCCAGACCACGCCGTCAATCACCGCCTTTTCATCCTTGAGGGACAGGTAGACGTGGCCGTTAGAGTGGAAGGTCACCTTTGAGAGTTCGCCCCTCAGGCGAACGAAGCCGTACTGGTCCTCAAGGGTGCGCTTGAGGGCGAAGGCCAGCTCCGAGACGGAGTAGGCCCGGGCGTTGTCCGGTTCACCTGGGGCGGGGTCGGGACGCGGATCGGTCATGACCGGAAAGGGACGCGCCCGGCGACCCCAAGGCAAGCCCAAAGACCGGCCCGTGATCGTGGCGCGCCCCCCATCCCCAACGGATGCCGGACCTAGATGTAGCGGCGAAGGCTGCGCGCCAGCTCGTTCGCACTGGAGCGCTTCTTCGTCTGGGCGGGCTGGTAGGCGACCCGTGCGTGCTCCACGCAGTAGGGCCCCTCGCTGGCCCGGCGGCCGCAGAAGGTGAAGTCGTCGCTGGACGGATCGCCGATTGGCCACTTGCACATATGCGCCCCGAGGGTGAGCACCGTAGCCGCGCCAGGCGTCTCATCGAGGTAGCGGACAGGCGGGTGCGGCGGAGGAGCCCCGGTCGCCAGAGGGGGCGGAACAATCCTGCGCGGCGCTGCGGGGGCGGAGGCCGGGCGCGCCGGCCTCGGCGCTTTGAACACCGGCCGGGCCGGCTTTGAGGGCGCAGCCCGACCAGAGAGGCCAAGCCGGTGCACTTTTCCGATCACCGCATTGCGGGTCACACCGCCGAGTTGCTTTGCGATCTGGCTGGCGGACAGTCCGTCCTGCCAGAGTTTCTTGAGCAGTTCGACCCGCTCGTCGGTCCAACCCATGGTTCGCTCCACCATCCTGCCCGGCTTGAGCGCGCAGCGTCGCCGGGATCAATATCTTGTGCCAGAGCTTACGCCCAACCTCACCCTGCCACTACATATCGTAACGAAAGCGAGCCAGACCACAATCGGCGCCATGGCGTCCATCCACAGAAACCAGATGTAGGGTCCCCGCAGCTCAGATGGGGCAGGCGGCGACCTCGAGCTGTAGGAGGGCCAGGACCCGGCCAAAGCCGATGTACTGGCCGGCCATCATGGAGAGCTCCAGGAACTCCTGGTCGGTGAAGAGCCGGCGCATGTGGGCGACGTCGTCGTCCGAGATGTTGTGGTGATCGATGGCCATCTTCTCGGCGAAGTGGATGGCCGCGCGCTCGCGGGCGCTGAAGCCGGACTCGTCCACCCGATCGACGCCCGAGGCGGCCTCCTCTTCGCTGACCACCTCCGGCGCCATGCGCACGGTCTTGCACAAGACACAGCCGTTCAGGGTGGCGATGCGCAGGCGGATCAGTTCCTTCAGCCGGGGCGGCAGGACGCCCGCCCCGCCGGTATGCCAGGGGTGGTAGAAGCCCTGGTAGGCCTGGACCAGGTCCTCGGCCGGGGCGAAGGCGCGGGCGAAGTGGCGGCCCAGCCAGTTTTCCTCCGGCGTCGCGTCATGGATGGCCTTCATATAGGGCGGCAGGGCCTCGGGTTCGGTGAGGGGCAGTCGGGACATGGGTCAGGGCCTCCTTCGGGTTTCCTGCAAGGCTAAACGGCCCCGCAACCGGGGCAAGGGCCCACGAGACCGCTTGCCTCGCGCGGCGGCCGGGCGCACATCAGGACCATGACCGATGAAAGCCATTCTCCTGCGCCGCCGGCGCCGCCTGAGCCGAGGGCCTATCCCGGCGTGAACTGGGCGGGCTTCCGTACCCTGTACCGGCGGGAGGTCATGCGATTCTGGAAGGTGGGCATGCAGACTCTGGCCGCGCCAGTGGTCACGTCGCTGCTCTACATGATGGTCTTTGTTGTCGCCGCCCACGGCGCCCGGCCGCCGGTGAATGGCTATGACTACGGCGCCTTCGTCGCGCCCGGTCTGATCATGATGGCGATCCTGAACAACGCCTTCGCCAACGCCTCCTCCTCTCTTTTGCAGGCGAAGATGAACGGCCTGATCGGCGACTTCCTTACCCCGCCCCTCAGTCCGTTGGAGCATGTGGCCGCCTTCGGCCTGGGCGCTGCGACCCGCGGGGTGATGGTCGGCGCCGTCGCAGCGGCGGTCATCGCGCCCTTCTCCCACCTGCCGATCAGTCACCCCTGGGCCATCCTCTATTTCGGCCTGGGCGCGGCCCTCATCCTGGGCCTACTGGGCATTATGGGCGGGCTCTGGAGCGAGAAGTTCGACAACATGGCCGTGGTGACCAACTTCATCATCATGCCCATGACCTTCCTGTCGGGCACCTTCTATCTGGTCGAGCGCCTGCCGGAGCCCTTCCGGACCCTGAGCCACTACAACCCGTTCTTCTATCTGATCGACGGCTTCCGATACGGCTTCCTGGGCTATGCCGAGGGCTCGGTCCTGGCCGGCGCGGTGATGACGGCGGGCCTGGTGGTGGCCCTCACGAGCGTCTGCCTGTGGATGTTCGACACTGGCTACAAGATCAAGAGCTGAGCCCGCAAACATTGACATTTCCGCCCGTCCGGCGGAGAACTCGGTCCCTTCCGGTCCCCGTCGCCCTGCGGCGGGGATGTTACGTTTTGGAGGGTTCCTGCTCGTGACCCAGAAGACGCAGCCCGAGGGCCTCAACGTTCCCGCCGACCACCTGATGGGCGTGTACAGCCGCACGCCCCTGGCGTTCGAGCGAGGCGAGGGCGTGCGTCTGTTCACTGCGGACGGCGAAGCCTACCTGGACGCCCTGGCCGGCATCGCCGTGAATGCCCTGGGCCACTCGCACCCCAAGCTCATCGCCGCCCTGAAGGCCCAGGCCGACAAGCTCTGGCATGTCTCCAACATCTTCACGATCCCCGAGCAGGTGAAGCTGGCCTCGGCCCTGACCGACGCCACCTTCGCCGACGTGGTCTTCTTCACGAACTCCGGGACCGAGGCCATCGAGTGCGCCATCAAGGCGGCCCGCAAGTTCCACTGGGCCCGGGGCCAGGAAGAGCGGATCGACATCATCGGCTTCGACGGCTCCTTCCACGGCCGGACCCTGGCGGCGGTGAACGCCTCGGGCAACGCCAGCTACCTGGAGGGCTTCGGGCCCCGCATGCCGGGCTTCATCCAGCTGAAGTTCGGTGACCACGAGGCCCTGAAGGCCGCGATCGCTTCGCCGACCACCGCGGCGGTCATCCTCGAGCCCGTCCAGGGCGAGGGCGGGGCGAGGGCGGTTCCCGACTCGTGCCTGCGCGAGCTGCGCGCCCTGTGTGATCAGTTCGGCGTGCTGCTGATCCTCGACGAGGTCCAGTGCGGCTTCTCGAGGACCGGAAAGCTGTTCGCCCACGAGTGGGCCGGGATCGAGCCCGACATTATGGCCGTAGCCAAGGCCCTGGGCGGCGGCTTCCCGGTCGGGGCCTGCCTGGCCACCGCCCGTGGCGCCTCGGGCATGACCCCGGGCTCCCATGGCTCCACCTATGGCGGCAACCCCCTGGCCATGGCCGTCGGCCTCGCAGCGGTGGAGGAGCTGAGCTCGCCGGCCCTGCTGGACCACGTGGCGGAAGTGTCCGGCTATTTCACCCAGCAGCTCGAGGGCCTGAAGGCGCGCAATCCCGACGTGGTCGAGGAGATCCGCGGCCGGGGCCTGCTGATCGGCCTGAAGCTGAAGACCCCGAACCGCGAGTTCATGCAGCACGCCCGGGACGAGAAGCTGCTGATCGCCGGCGGCGGCGACAACTGCGTGCGCCTCCTGCCGCCCCTGGTCATCTCGGTCGATGAGGTGCGCGAGGTGGTGGAGAAGCTCGACCGGGCCTGCGCCCGCGCCCGCGGGGCCTGAGGCGGCCATGTCTTCCCCTGAAGACGACGTGACCCCGCCTGTGCGTCACTTCCTGGACCTCTGGTCCCTGGAGGCGACGACCCTGCGCCGGATCCTCGACGACGCCGCGGCCCGCAAGGCCGCGCGCGCCGGCTGGACCCAGGGCCGGGTCGACGCCGACGCACCTGGCCGTGAGCGCACCCTGGCCATGATCTTCGAGAAGAACTCCACCCGGACACGCTTCTCCTTCGATGCGGCCATGCGCCAGCTGGGCGGCGACGTCATCATCTCCACGGCGTCGGACATGCAGCTGGGCCGGGGCGAAACCATCGCCGACACGGCGCGGGTGCTGTCGCGCATGGTGGACGCCGTCATGCTGCGGTCCAACCGCCACGCCGACCTTGAGGACCTGGCGGCCAACTGCGCCGTGCCGGTGATCAACGGTCTGTCGGACACCGGCCATCCCTGCCAGATCCTCGCCGACCTGATGACCTTCGAGGCCCATCGCGGCCCTGTCGCGGGCCAGACCCTGGCCTGGGTGGGCGACGGCAACAATGTCTGCGCCAGCTTCATCCACGCCGCCCCCCTGCTGGGCTATCGCCTGAACATCGCCTGCCCGGAGGCCTATTCGCCCGACCCGGCGGACCTGGCGCGTGCCGCCTCCCTGCAGGGCCAGGTGTCGGTCACCCGCGACCCGCGCGAGGCCGTCGCCGGCGCCGACTGCGTCATCACCGACACCTGGGTCTCCATGGGCGATACCGACAAGGCCGAGCGCATGGCCGCCCTTGCGCCCTTCCAGGTCGACGAGGCCCTGATGGGCCTTTCGCACCGGGACTCCGTTTTCCTGCACTGCCTGCCGGCCCACCGGGAGGAGGAGGTCACCTCGGCGGTGATCGACGGCCCGCGTTCGCGGATCTGGGAGGAGGCCGAGAACCGGATCCACGCCCAGAAGTCGATCCTGGCCTGGTGCTTCGGGGCGATATGAGCCGCCAGGTCTCCCTGGAGGCGGTCGACGACGACCGGGTCTTCCCCTTCCAGATCGAGGGCGAGGCCGTGCGCGGTCGGCTGGTGCGCCTGGGGCCTGCCGTGGACGAGATCCTGTCGGCCCACGCCTATCCCGACCCGGTGGCCAACCTCTTGGGCGAGACCTGCGCCCTGGCGGCCCTGGTGGGCTCCAACCTCAAGTTCGAGGGCCGGCTGATCGTCCAGGCCCAGGGGAACGGCCCGGTCCGCTATGTGGTCTGCGATTACGACACCGCCGGGTCGCTGAGGGGCTATTGCCGCTTCGACCCCGACGAGATCGCCGCCCTGGCCGCCGGCTTCCAGCGCCCGGGCGCGCGCACCCTGCTGGGCGACGGCCTTTTCATGATGACCGTGGACCAGGGCCCGGACATGGACCGCTATCAGGGCGTGACCGCCATCGAGGGCGAGACCCTGGCCCTCTGCGCCGAGCAGTACTTCGCCCAGTCCGAGCAGACGCCCACCCGCATCCGGCTGGCGGTGGGCCAGGCCGACTCCGGCGACGGCGCCCGCTGGCGGGCCGGCGGGGTGCTGATCCAGAACATCGCCGGGGATGATGCGCGCGGCTCCACCGAGGAGCCCTGGCGACGGACCGAGGCCCTGTTCGAGACCCTGGGCGAGGATGAGCTGATCGATCCCCTACTGCCGGCCGGCGAACTCCTGTTCCGGCTGTTCCATGAGGACGGCGTGCGGGTCTTCGAGGCCCAGCCCCTGAAGGCCGCCTGCCGTTGCTCTCAAGAGCGGATCCTCGGCCTCCTGGCCTCATTCAGCGCCGAGGAACGGGCCGACATGGTCGAAGCCGACGGCCGCATCCGGGTGTCCTGCGAATTCTGCTCGCGCGTCTACGAGGCCCTGCCCTCGGACCTGTACGGCCAGGCGGGCTGACGCCGGGGCGCCGGTTCCCAGCCGCGGGTTTCGGCGCCATGCTGCCTTCCAAAAATACGGGAGGACGCCATGACCCTGCACACCAAGCTCTGTGACCTTCTGGGGGTGAAGCACCCCGTCATGCTGGCCGGCATGGGCGGGGTTTCCTACGCCGAGCTCGCCGCGGCGGTGACCAATGCGGGGGGCTATGGCGTTCTGGGCATGGCCGGGCAGGGGCCGGACTTCATCCGCGAACAGATGCGCCGGGTGCGGAAGCTGACCGACGGCCCCTTCGGCGTCGACCTGCTGGCCGCCTCGCCGGAAAGCCTGACCGCCGCCGTGGACGTGATCATCGAGGAGGGCGCCTCGTCCTTCGTCGCCGGCCTGGGCGTGCCCATGCCGATCATGGAGAAGCTCAAGACGGCGGGCCTCAAGGTCATGGTCGTCTGCGGCGCGGTGAAGCACGCCGTCAAGGCCGAGCAGGCGGGCTGCGACGCGGTGATCTGCCAGGGCGGCGAGGGCGGAGGGCACACCGGCCTGGTCGGCGGCCTGCCCCTGATCGCCCAGGCGGTGGAGGCGGTGAAGATCCCCGTCGTCGGGGCCGGCGGCATCTACGACGGCCGCGGCCTGGCCGCCGTCCTGGGCCTGGGCGCCGTAGGGGTCTGGGTCGGCACCCGCTTCATCGCCTCGCCGGAGGCCCATGCGGGCGACCTCTACCGGCAGACCATCGTGGAGGCGTCGGACGAGGACTCCATCCGCACGCGCTGCTACTCGGGCAAGCCCATGCGGGTGCGCAAGAACCCCTATGTCGATGACTGGGAGAGCCGGCCGGCGGATATCCAGCCCTTCCCCATGCAGGCCATGCTCTCCAGCCAGGCCGGGGTGATGGGCGGCATAGGCGGCCAGATCGAAGGCCTGGACCCCGACCGGTCCTGCTTCGCCATGGGCCAGTCGGCCGGCGGCGTGCATGAGGTCCTGCCCGCGGCGGAGATCGTCGCGCGGATGGTCTCCGGCGCCGAGGCGGCGATCGACCGGATGACGGCCCTGCGGGCTGCGGGGGTCAAGGCGTGAGCGGCCGGCTGGAAGGACGGGTCGCCCTGGTCACCGGCGGGGGTTCGGGCATCGGGGCTTCGACCTGCCGCGCCCTGGCGAAGGAGGGCGCCCTCGTGGCGGTGACGGACCTGTCGCCCGAGGCGGCCCTGTCCGTCGCAGACTCCATCCAGGCGGCGGGCGGCAAGGCCAAGGCCTTCACCCACGACGTCACCTCCTCCGAGGACTGGGAGCGCGTGGTCGGGGATGTGGACGCCGCCTTCGGGCGGCTCGACATCCTGGTCAACAACGCCGGCATGACCACCCTGGGCAACGAGTTGATGAGCCACAGCCTGGAGAACTGGCGCAAGACGCTGGCGGTCAACCTGGACGGGGTCTTCTATGGCCACCGATATGCCGGACCCCTGATCCTGAAGGGCGGGCGCGGCGGCTCGGTGATCAACATCTCGTCCATAATGGGCAAGATCGCCACCCCCGGCGCCGCGGCCTACTGCGCCTCGAAGGGCGCGGTGCTCATGCTGACCAAGGCCGCCGCCCTGGAGTGGGCGCCCCTGGGCATCCGGGTGAACTCGGTCCACCCCGGCTATGTGGAGACGCCCCTCGTCCACAACATCCTGCGCGAGGTGGAGAACGGCAACGAGGTGCGCGAGACCCTGGTCCAGCAGCACGCCCTGGGCCGTCTGGCCGAACCCGTCGAGATCGCCAACGCCATCGTCTTCCTGGCCTCCGACGAGTCCAGCTTCATGACGGGATCAGAGATGGTCGTGGATGGGGGCTACACGGCGCGCTAGGCGGCTTCGGCCCTCCTGAACGGCTGTCGCTTCCACTGGACGAGGGAGCGCCAGATCCATTCGAGGGGGCCGTAGCGGAAATGGGCCAGCCAGGGGCGGCTCCACAGCAGAATCAGCGCCCACACCGCCGCGACGACGGCCAGCAGCTCGAACCGCGACAGGTAGCCGAACAGGCCGAGGCCATAGCCACAGAAGACCAGGCTCGTGATCACCGAGGTCATCAGATAGTTGGTGAAGGCCATGCGGCCCGCCGCCTCCAGCCGCGAAAGGAGGCTGCGGAAAAGGCCGGCGCGGACGATCAGCAGAAGCACCGAAGCGTGGGCCAGGGCGATGAACGGCCGGGTAAGGGACTGCCAGACCATGAGTTCGTGGGTCCGGAGGGGCTCGAATCCGGACTGGTGGATCAGCCAGGCGAACATGGCGGTGAAGGGCGCCGCGCAGGCGTAGCCGAACAGGATCAGGATCAGGTAGGACCGCGTCGGCCAGCCGAGCGAGAAGAAGCCCATGCGGAACAGGCCCATGCCAATGAGCATCTGGCCGACGGCCTCGGGGCCCGCATCAAAGGGGATCAACACCTGCAGCAGCAAGGCGACACGAGCACGGGCCTCAAGGGCCTCAAGGAACCCGCCCCGGAACAAGGCCGTTTCCTGCTCGGAGAATCCCGGCGGCGCTACGAAGCCCTGGGAGGCCTGGGCCCAGGCGGTGCGGGCGGCCTCATCGGCGCCCGGCGCCATTGCCGCGGCCATGAGGGCCTTCATCTGGCCCGCGTCGCTTAAGTGCCACATGAACAGCGCGGCGAGGATGGCGCCGCCCAGGCCGATCAGGAGGCGCGCGTCCAGACGGCGAAAGGGAAAGACCAGGGCCCCCGCAAGGGCGTAGGTCACCAGGATATCGCCCAGGAAGAAGAAGTAGGCGTGGATCATGCCGATAACGAACATCCAGAACAGTCGGCGATAATGGGTCTGGACAGGCCCGAGGCCGCCTCCAGACTCCGCCCGCCCGGCGATCAGAATGGCGGAGGCCCCGAACAGCATGGTGAAGAGGGCGCGCATCTTGCCGTCGGAGAAGACGTTGTTGACCGCCCAGGTCCAGAAGTCGGCGCCCGTGGTCCCGCCCCCGTAGATGGGGTTGATGTAGGCGTAGGTCGGCAGGCCCATGGCCACGATGTTCATCAGCAGGATGCCGAGGACGGCCATGCCCCGCACCACATCGATCGACAGGATACGGTCGCCTGCGCTCCGGGCCGCTGAAGTCTCTGACGCCATGCCGCGCCTCCCATTCAGAGCGGATACGAGGACCCGACCGCATTTGAACAGCGCTCAGATAGCAGGAAGCTGAGCGTTGTAAAGATGGGGGGCTGCGGGCCTTCGGCGGTGCTCGGACTGGAAGCCCCGGTTCAGCCCTGTGGTCGCGAGAGGAAGGCCACAGGGTCCCGGATGAACTCGCCGAAGCCCGACAGGCAGCCCTGCCAGACGCCCACATGCTCGCGCATTTCTTCACGGGTCATGCGGGCGTTGAGAAGCGCCGCATACATTACGCTGGGCTCCCCCGAAGGGGTCATGATCCCGCGACAGGTCAGCTGGCTGCGGTTGTAGTCGTTGATCTGGGCCATGTTCACGCTCCGGCTTGAGAAGGCGCTGAACAAGGCGATGGCGCGGCAGGTACCGGTGACCTCGTCACAGCCCACCATTTGGGTCCCAAAGCCGCCGCCCGGCGTCGTAACCTTCATGAAGATCTGTCCCTGGTCCTTCCTGAGGATCTCGGCATTGGCGTCCATCGCTGCGAGAAGGGCGATGATGTCTGCTGGCCGGCGGGCGTCGAAGGCGGGGGCCTTGACGGGAGCGGGCTTGGCCGCCGCCGCCTCTGCTCGGGCCGGAGCGAGGGCGACCGCCGCGAAGACAAGGGCCAACGCTGAGACCCGGGTCGCGCCGAACCGACTCCTCCGGAACACGCTGTAGTGATCGGAGGCCTGCGCCAGTTTCTTTCCCATACCGTGATCCCTACATTTCCCTCTGCAAGACGGAGGGTGCCATGGTTGCGCTGCTGACAATCTTACTTCTGGTCATTCTCGCACTGGTCGTTGTCCTGTCGACCATCAAGATTGTGCCCCAGGGCCGGGAGTTCACGGTCGAGCGCTTTGGCCGCTACATCCGCACGCTCAAACCGGGCATCAACATCCTGACCCCCTTCGTGGAAACGATCGGGGCCCGGATCAATATGATGGAGCAGGTCCTCGATGTGCCCCGCCAGGAGGTGATCACCAAGGACAACGTCACCGTCCAGGTGGACGCCATCGTCTTCATCCAGGTGATGGACGCCGCCTCGGCGGCCTACCGGGTGACCAATCTCGACTACGCCATCACCCAGCTGTCTATGACCAACCTGCGGACCGTCGTGGGAAACATGGAGCTGGACGAGGTGCTGAGCCAGCGCGACCAGATCAACTCCCGGCTCCTGGCCGTGATCGACGAGGCCACCAGTCCCTGGGGGGTGAAGGTGGCGCGAATCGAGATCAAGGACCTGCTGCCGCCACCGGACATCTCCAACGCCATGGCCCGGCAGATGAAGGCCGAGCGCGAGCGCAGGGCGGTGATCACCGAGGCGGACGGCGAGAAGCAGGCGGCCATCGCCCGGGCCGAGGGCGCCAAACAGGCGGCCATCCTGGAGGCCGAGGGCCGCCGCGAGGCCGCCTTCCGGGACGCAGAAGCCCGGGAGCGTTCCGCCGAGGCCGAAGCCGAGGCGACCCGCATGGTGTCCGAAGCCATCGCCAAGGGCGACGTCAACGCCATCAACTACTTCATCGCCCAGCGCTATGTGGACGCCTTCGCCAAGCTGGCTGAGAGCCCACAGCAGAAGACAGTGATTGTGCCCGCCGAGATGTCCTCAATGATCGGTTCGATCGCCGGCGTCTCCGAACTCCTGAACGGCGCCCGCGGCGGCGCCCGGGAGGGCTGACATGGCGGGCGTGATCGAACTCCTCGCCGCCCAGCCGTTCTGGCTCTGGGGCGGACTGGCCGTGGCCCTCCTCGCCATCGAGGCCGCGACCGGCACAGGTTGGCTCCTCTGGCCCTCCGCCTCGGCGGGCGCCGTCGCCCTCGTCACCCTTGTGCTGGATCCCGGTTGGGCGGGCCAGGCGGTCTTCTTCGCGCTCCTGACCCTGGTCACGACCTTTGGCGCCCGCCGCTTTTTCCCGAGAGGAGGAGCCGCCGCCTCCGGGGACATCAACGACACCTCCACGCGCCTGGTCGGCCAGGCGGCCCGCACCGTGGACGTCTTCCATCAGGGCGAGGGCCGGGTTTCGCTAGACGGCAAGGAATGGGCTGCGCACCTGCAGGGCGGCGGCTCCCTGGCCACCGGCGACGAGGTGGAGGTCATCGGCGTCCGGGGTTCGATCCTCGAGGTCCGTCGGCGGGGCTGAGGGCCTCCAGGCTGAGGCGGAGGTCGCGCAGGAAGGCGACGCCCTCCCGCAGATAGTTGTCGTTCAAATCAGTTTTCAGCCGATCGGTTCCGGGGCGCAAGGCGGCGGCGGCGGCGCGGGCCCGGTCGGCGCCTTCCGGGGTCATGAAAACCTGCTTTCGCCGCCCATCGCGATCGTCCCCGGCGATCCGGATCCATTCCAGGGCCTCCAGGCGCTGGAGCAGGTGTGTCACCGCGCCCCGGGTCATCCGCAGCCGGTCGGCGATCTCCGCCGGAGAGGCGCCATCGCCAAAGCGCAGGAAATCCCGCAGGACTTCAAACTGTGTGTAAGACATGGGCTCAGGCAGCCTGGCCTCTACGGCCCGTCGAAGGGCGTCCTCGGCGGCGCCGAGCTCGTACAGGACTTCGAGGTGGGGCGGGTCCGCCGACCGGGTCCGTATTGTTGCCGAGGGCATCCCGCCTCCAATAGTTGCAATTACAACTATCGGATGCGCCGCAGCGTGCCGTCAAGCGTCGAACGGCCCCTCGGTGAGGCCGCGCCGGGCCAGGGCGTCGGCCCGCTCGTTCAGCTCATGGCCATTGTGGCCCTTGACCCAGCGCCATTGCACCTCATGCCTCTGGCGGGCCTCGTCCAGTCGACGCCACAGGTCCTCGTTCTTCACGGGCTTGCGGTCGGCGGTCTTCCAGCCCCGGGCCTTCCAGTTCCGCACCCATTCGGTGATGCCGGTCCGCAGGTACTGGCTGTCGGTGTGCAGTTCGATCCTGCAGGGGCGCTTCAGCGCCTCGAGGGCGCGGATGGCCGCCATCAGCTCCATCCGGTTGTTGGTGGTCGCCGGATCGCCGCCGAAGATCTCCCGCTCATGGTCGCCCCAGAGGAGGACGGCCCCCCATCCCCCGGGCCCGGGATTTCCCGAGCAGGCGCCGTCCGTGTAGATCACGACGTCAGGGGTCACTTGCCTGCGCCGAAGAGCAGCAGGTCGGCGGACTCCCGGTGGACCGCGAGCTTGCGTTCGTATTCGAGGGGTGACTTCGGGCGCACCAGGGCGCCTTCGGGGACCGGGCCCCAGTCCGCCAGCCGGGTCAGGAAGAAGCGCATCGCCGCGCCCCGGGCCAGGATGGGCAGGGCGGCGCGCTCGGCGGCGCTGAGGGGCCTGCGGGACTCGTAGCCGGCCACCAGGGCGCGGGCGCTGGTCACGTTGAAGCTGCCATCCGCTTCGAAGCACCAGGCGTTGAGCGCGACGGCGATGTCGTAGGCCAACAGGTCGTTGCAGGCGAAATAGAAGTCGATGGCGCCGGCGAAGGCCTCGCCCCGGAAGAAGACATTATCCGGGAAGAAGTCGGCGTGGATCACGCCGGAGGGCAGGCCGGCGGGCCAGCCGGCGTCCAGGGCGTCGAGGTCCGCCTCCAGGGTGCGGGCGAGGCCAGGCTTCAGGTCCTCGGCCGCTGCTTTCAGGGCGTTGAAGAAGGGCCGCCAGGCCGCATGGCCCAGGGTGTTCTGGCGCGTCCGGGCGAAACCCTCCGCCGCCAGGTGCAGCCAGGCCAGGCCCGCACCCGCCTCCCGGCAGTGGGCGGCGTTGGGCCGGCGCACCGAAAGCCCGGGCAGGAAGGTGACGATGGCCGCCGGCTTGCCCCGGACGACCTTCAGGGTCCGTCCCTGGCGATCGGCAACGGGCGCCGCCCCGGGGAAGCCCCGGGCGGCCAGCCAGGTCAGGAGGTCGAGGAAATAGGGCAGGTCATCGGCCCGGACCCGCTTTTCGTAGATGGTCAGGATGAACCGGCCAGCCTCGGTCTCGAGGAGAAAGTTCGAGTTCTCGACCCCTTCGGCCACCCCCTTCAGGGATAGGGGCGCGCCGATGTCGAAGTCGGCGAGCAGGGTCGCCAGTTCTTCGTCGGTGATGTCGGTGTAGACGGCCATGCGCCCGGATTGGGCGAGCCGCGAGGCCGGGTCAAGCCCGTTCGCGGAGGCGCCGGACGCCGGGATTCCGAGGACCTGTCTGGTTGTCCGCGGACAGGCTCACGCCAGCAGGGCCCGGGGCAGCTTAAAGCTGACCGTCTCGCGGGCCGCGCCGATCTCTTCCACCGTGACGGCGAAGGCGCCGGAGAGTTTGCGGATCACCCCTTGGACGAGGTCCTCGGGGGCCGAGGCGCCTGCGGTGACGCCCACGGTCCGGGCGCCCGTGATCCAGGCGAGGTCGAGGTCGTCGGCGTCGTCGATCAGGAAGGCCTTCGGGGCACCGGCCCGGAGCCCCACCTCAACCAGCCGGACGGAATTGGAGGAGTTGGCCGAGCCGATCACCAGCAGCACGTCGCACTCGCCGGCGATGGACTTCACCGCCTCCTGCCGGTTGGTGGTGGCGTAGCAGATGTCGTCCCGGTGCGGCGCCGCCATGTCCGGGAATCGCGCCTTGAGCGCCTCGACGATCTCGGTCGTGTCATCCACCGACAGGGTGGTCTGGGTGACGTAGGCCATGCCGCCTGCGCCGTCAGGTGCGAATGCCCGGGCGTCCTCGAGGGTCTCGATCAGCACGACCGCCCCGTCCGGAAGCTGGCCCATGGTCCCGACCACCTCCGGGTGCCCGGCGTGGCCGATGAGCAGGACCTGGCGGCCGGCGTCGTGATGGCGGGCGGCCTCGACATGCACCTTGGAGACGAGGGGGCAGGTGGCGTCCAGAAAGGTCATGCCGCGCGCCTGGGCGCCCTCCATGACCGAGCGCGGGCTGCCGTGAGCGGAAAACACCACCGGCCGGTCATCCGGGCATTCCTCGAGGGTCTCGACAAAGACGGCGCCCATGTCCCTGAGGCGGGAGACGACGTGGCGGTTGTGGACGATCTCGTGGCGCACATAGACCGGCGCCCCGAAGCGCTCGAGGGTCGCCTCGACCACCTGGATGGCGCGGTCGACGCCCGCACAGAAGCCCCGCGGGGCGGCCAGTCGGACGGTCAGGACGGCGGGGGCGGCGGGGTCTGCGCTCATGCCTTCTATCTAGGGTCTGACAGGCCGCGTTGCAGCCGTAATCTTTGTTCAGTATCAGGGGGCCTCACCGCGCCTTCCGCGCGGGACATCGCCGGACGACCTGATGCGCAAGAGCTCCCTGATCGCCGCCTTCCTCCTGGCCTGCGCCTTCGCCGTACCGGCGACAGACGCCCTGGCCCAGTCCCGGCCCCGGGGCGGTGACGACCAGGCCGAGGAAGCGGCCCGGAAGCGCCAGCGCGACGCCGAGTTCGGCGACAACCAGGCGCCCTTGCCCCAACTCCGTAATGCCGGACCCTGTCCCTTCGTAAAGGTGCTCTACGACGCGGGCCGCTACGTGGAGTTCACCGGCGGTCGCGAGGCCTCTGCTGAGGTCGCCTGGTCAGGCGAGATTCAGAAAATCTCCGCCGGCTGCGCCTACAAGGACGCAGAGCCGATCACGGTGGCCATGGACATCCTGTTCGCCGCGGGTCGTGGGCCCAAGGCGAGCGGGAACAGCAAGACCTATCGCTACTGGGTCGCCGTGACCCAAAGGAACCGCACGGTGATCGACAAGGTCTATTTCGACCTGCCGATCCGCTTCGAGCCCGGCCAGGATCGCCTCTATGCCGTTGAGCGGGTCGACGGCATCGTCATCCCTCGCGCGTCCCTGACCACTTCGGGATCGAATTTCGAGATCCTGGTTGGCTTCGACGTGACCCCTGCCATGGCCGACTTCAACCGGCAGGGTAAGCGCTTCCGCCTCGATGCGGGCTCCCAGACCGCCGCCTCGGGAAGCCGGACCCCGAAATGACCGGACTGAGGGGCGCGATCGACCAACGCCTCGCCGAGGCGTTCCGGACGCTTGACCTGCCGTCTGAACTGGCTCGCGCGACACCTTCGGACCGACCGGACCTGGCCGATTTCCAGTGCAACGGCGCCCTAGCGGCCGCCAAGCGGGTGGGTCGCAATCCCCGAGAGATCGCCGCCGCTGCGGCGGGCGCTCTGGAGGACGCGCCCGAGTTCGCCTCGGTCGAGATCGCCGGCCCCGGTTTCATCAACCTGAAGGTCTCCGACGCCGCCCTGTCCCGCCGCACGGGCGAGATCGCCGTCGATCCCCGGGTGGGCGCCCGGACTGTCGGGACGTCCCGGCGGGTGCTCATCGACTATGGCGGCCCCAACGTGGCCAAGCCCATGCATGTGGGCCACCTGCGTTCGTCCATCATCGGGGAGTCCCTGAAGCAGATCTGCCGGTTCCGTGGCGACGAGACTGTTGGCGACGCCCATTTCGGCGACTGGGGCTACCAGATGGGCCTGCTGATCGGCGCCGCCATGGACGCCGATCCCTGGATCCGGGCCCTGGTGGAGGACCTCGACGCCGCCGGGACCGAGCCCTCGCCAGAGGCCGAGGCCGCCGCCTTCGAGGGCCTTGCCCAGCGCATCAGCCTGGCCGACCTGGACCGGATGTACCCGGAGGCCGCCGCCCTCGGGAAGACCGATGAGGCCTATCGCAACCGCGCCCGCAAGCTGACGGCGGCGCTCCAGTCCCGCCGTCCGGGATGCCTCCTTCTCTGGCGGCATTTCGCTCGGGTGACCCAGGTCGCCCTGGCCCGGGACTTCCACGCCCTGGGCGTGGACTTCGACCTCTGGAAGGGCGAGAGCGACGCCGACCCCCTCATCCCCGATATGGTCGCCGACCTTGAGGCCCGCGGCCTCCTCGAGGATGACCAGGGCGCCCGGATCGTCCGGGTGGGCCGCCAGGGCGACAAGCGCGACCTGCCGCCCCTGCTGGTGGTGTCCTCCGAGGGCTCGGCCATGTACGGCACGACGGACCTGGCCACCATCCTGGACCGCCGCCGGACCTTCGATCCGGAGCAGGTCCTCTATGTGGTGGACCAGCGCCAGGCCGACCATTTCGAGGTGGTGTTCCGGGCCGCCATCTTGGCCGGCTACGCCGCCGAGGGCCAGCTGGAGCACATCGGCTTCGGCACCATGAACGGGACCGACGGCAAGCCCTTCAAGACCCGCGAGGGCGGGGTGCTGAAGCTGAACGACCTGATCGAGATGACCCGCGACCGGGCGCGCGAGCGCCTGCGAGAGGCGGGCCTGGGCGCCGAGCTGGCCCCCGAGGCCTTCGAGGCGACGGCGCACCAGGTGGCCGTGGCGGCGCTGAAGTTCGCCGACCTGTCGAACTTCCGGGGCACCTCCTACGTCTTCGACCTCGACCGGTTCACCAGCTTCGAGGGCAAGACCGGCCCCTACCTCCTCTACCAGGCGGTGCGCATCAAGTCGGTCCTGCGGCGGGCGGCGGAGCAGGGGCTGGAGCCCGGCGACATCCGCATCAAGGACCCAGCAGAGCGCGAGCTCGCCCTGCTGCTCGACGCCTTCGATGACGCCCTCTCCGAGGCCTACGAGCGCCGGGCGCCGAACCTGGTCGCAGACCATGCCTACCGGCTGGCCCAGGCCTTCTCGCGCTTCTATGCGGCCTGTCCGATCCTGCCGGCCGAGGGCGAGGTGCGCGCCTCGCGACTGGCCCTGGCCGGGGTGATCCTGCGCCAGCTGGAACTCTGCCTGGACCTGCTCGGACTTTCGGCACCCGAGCGCATGTAACGCGCGCCACCAGCCCCCTGCCTGTGGACAAGCCGTGGCGCAGGCGGCGACTCATTGACTCCCGGGGGGTCATCGCGCACGGTCCGCGCGACTCTCGCGGGAGAGACCGGGTTCGCCCCGGAGCCGAAGGCGCAACCGCCCCGGAAACGCTCAGGCAAAAGGACCGCGAAGGCGAAGGAACGCTGGAAAGCAGCGTCGGGCCCGTCCCGTCGCTCGCCGAAGGAGCAAGGCCTGCCGGAGATCCTCCGGGACGGCTGAAATCTCTCAGGCGCCAAGGACAGCGGGGGCGAGGCGCATCGGCGGGTCCGGTGCGCGGTCGTCTTGTCGTCGCCGGGAGTCCTCATGAGCGAACCCGAATTGAAGCGCACGCCCCTGCATGGCGCCCACCTGGCGGCAGGCGCGCGCATGGCGGGCTTCGCCGGATACGACATGCCCATCCAGTACCCTGAAGGGGTCATGAAGGAGCACGCCTGGACGCGCGCCGCCGCGGGCCTGTTCGACGTCTCGCACATGGGCCAGGCGCGGCTGGCTGGCGAGGGCTGGGCGGCGGCCTTCGAGGCCGTCACCCCGGGGGACTTCGCCGGCCTCAAGCCGGGGCGGCAGAAGTACTCCGTCCTGCTGAATGATGAGGGCGGGATCCTCGATGACCTGATGGCCGCCCGCCCGGATCGCGAGGGCCTGTTCATCGTCGTCAACGGCGCCTGCAAGGACGAGGACTTCCGGTTCCTGGAGGCGGGCCTGCCGGCCGGGGTCCGCCTGACCCGCCTGGAGGACCGGGCCCTGCTCGCCCTGCAGGGACCGCAGGCAGCGGACGTGCTGGCGGCGCACGCCCCCGGAAGCGCCGGCATGGCCTTCATGGACAGCGCGGTCATGACCGGCTTCGGCGGGGTGGATCTGATCGTCTCGCGGTCGGGCTACACCGGTGAGGACGGCTTCGAGATCTCCCTGCCGGCCGCAGAGGCCGCCCGGGCCTGGGACCTGCTGCTGGCCGACGACCGGGTCCGTCCCATCGGCCTGGGCGCCCGGGACTCCCTGCGGCTCGAAGCGGGGCTTCCCCTCTACGGCCACGACGTCGATCCCTCGGTCAGCCCGGTGGAGGCGGATCTGTCCTTCGCCATCTCGCCCTCGCGCCGGCGTCGCGGCGACTTCCCCGGTGCGGCCCGGATCCTGGGCGAGCTCTCCGGTGCGTCGTCCCGCGCCCGCATCGCTCTGAAGGTGCTGGAAGGCGCCCCGGCCCGGGAGGGCGCGGTGATCGTGGATGGCGCGGGAGCTGAGGTCGGCGTCGTCACGTCGGGCGGCTTCTCGCCCACCCTGGGCCATCCCATCGCCATCGGCTTCGCCCCGCCCGCCCTCTGCGCCCCGGGCCAGAGGCTGGGGGTCGTCGTGCGCGGCCGCAACTGGCCGGTCGAGACCGTCGCCCTGCCCTTCGTCCCCCATCGCTATGTCCGCCGGCCCTGAAAGGACCTTTCCCATGCGCTTCACCAAGGACCATGAATGGGTCGCCCTCGACGGCGATGTCGCCACCGTCGGCATCACCGCCTACGCCGCTGAGCAGCTGGGCGACGTGGTCTATGTCGAGACCCCCGAGCCCGGCCGCGCCCTGAAGGCGGGCGAGGGCATGGCCGTGGTCGAGAGCGTCAAGGCGGCCTCCGACGTCTACGCCCCCCTCTCTGGCGAGGTGGTCGAGGCCAACGCCGACCTCGCCGGCGCGCCGGAGACGGTGAACGCTGAGCCTGAATCCGGTGGGTGGTTCGCGCGGGTGCGCATCGCCGACCGCGCGGAGTACGACGCCCTGATGGACCGCGACGCCTACGACGCCTTCCTGGGGACCCTCTGAGCCATGCGTTATCTGCCGTTGGACGAGGCGGACCGCCGCCACATGCTGGGCGTGATCGGCACCCCTGACGTCGACGCCCTGTTCGCCGACGTTCCCGGGCCGGCGCGCCTCGCCGGTCCGGTGGACCTGCTCGGTTACGCCGGGGAGATCGAGGTCGAGCGCGAGCTGGCGGGCCTGGCGGCCCTGAACCGCCCGGCGGGGGCGGGGCCCTTCTTCTGCGGGGCGGGCGCATACAAGCATCATGTGCCGGCGACGGTGGACCACATCATCCAGCGGTCGGAGTTCTTGACCAGCTACACGCCCTACCAGCCTGAGATCGCCCAGGGCACCCTGCAGGTCCTGTTCGAGTTCCAGACCCAGGTCGCCGCCCTGACCGGCATGGAGGTGGCCAACGCCTCGCTCTACGACGGCTCCACGGCCTGCGCCGAGGCGGTGATGATGTCCCGGCGGGTCACCCGCCGGCGCAAGGCCGTGCTGTCGGGCGGCCTGCACCCCCACTACGCCAGGGTCACCCACACCATCGCTACAGCCGAGGGCATGGAGATCACCCGCCGGCCCGCCGCCGTCGATGCTGAGGCGGACGTCCTGGCCGCCATCGATTCCGACACCGCCTGCGTGGTGGTCCAGACCCCCAACGTCTTCGGGACGGTGACGGACGTTACGGCCATCGCCGAGGCGGCCCACGCCGCCGGCGCCCTGCTGGTGGTGGTGACCACCGAGGCCGTGGCCCTGGGCCTGCTGAAATCCCCCGGCGAGATGGGCGCCGACATCGCCGTGGCCGAGGGCCAGTCCCTGGGCGTCGGTCTGAACTTCGGCGGCCCCTATGTCGGCCTCTTCGCCTGCCGCGAGAGGTTCGTCCGCCAGATGCCGGGCCGGCTCTGCGGCGAGACCGTCGACGCCGAGGGTCGCCGGGGCTTCGTCCTGACCCTCTCGACCCGCGAGCAGCACATCCGCCGGGAGAAGGCGACCTCGAACATCTGCACCAATTCCGGGCTCTGCGCCCTGGCCTTCTCGATCCACATGACCCTGCTGGGCGGGACGGGGCTGAGGCGGCTGGCCGAGGTGAACCATGGCCGGGCGCGCACCCTGGCCGGGGCCCTGGCCGGCCTTCCCGGCGTGGAGGTCCTGACGCCGCGCTTCTTCAACGAGGTCGCCGTCCGGGTTCCCGGCTCCGCCGCCGCCCTGGTCGAAGCCCTGGCCGGGGAGGGGATCCTGGCCGGCGTGCCGGTCTCCCGCCTCGATCCCACCGCCGGCATGGACGATGTCCTGCTGCTCGCCGCCACCGAAACCACCTCGGCCGCCGACATCGAGGCCCTGGTCGCCGCCCTGTCCCGGAGGATCCGCTGATGAGCCTCAATTCCGTTGGCCGTCCGACCCGCCCCGCCGCCGACGCCCCCGCCGCCGGCTTCGCCTCCCTGAGCGGCGGGCGCGGCCTGCTGCAGGACGAGGCGCTGATCTTTGAGCGCGACTCCTGGGAAGGGACCGGCGTCGATCTGCCTTCGCCTGACGCCGGCGCCGAGGATCTGGCCGGTCTGGTCCGGGCCAGGCCCCTGAGCCTTCCCGGCCTCTCCGAGCCCGAGACGGTCCGTCACTATGTCCGCCTGAGCCAGAAGAACCACGCCATCGACCTGGCCCTCTATCCGCTGGGCTCGTGCACCATGAAGCACAACCCGCGGCTGAACGAGAAACTGGCCCGGCTGCCCGGCTTCGCCGACCTGCATCCCCTGGCCCCGGTCTCGGCGGTCCAGGGCGCCCTGGCGCTGATGGACCGGCTGTCCCATTGGCTGAAGACCCTGACCGGCATGCCCGCCGTGGCCCTGTCGCCCAAGGCGGGCGCCCATGGGGAGCTCTGCGGCCTCCTGGCCATCCGGGCCGCCCACGCCGCCGCCGGCCAGACCCAGCGACGCCTGGTCCTGACACCCACCTCCGCCCATGGCACCAATCCGGCCACCGCGGCCTTCGTCGGCTACGAGGTGGTGGAGATCGGGCAGACGGCGGACGGGCGCGTGGACCTGGCCGACCTCGCCGCCAAGCTGAGCGATGAGGTGGCGGCCATCATGGTCACCAACCCCAACACCTGCGGCCTGTTCGAGCGGGACATACTGGAGATCTCCCGCCTGACCCATGCGGCGGGCGCCTACTTCTACTGCGACGGGGCCAACTTCAACGCCATCGTCGGCCGAGTCCGGCCCGGCGACCTGGGCGTCGACGCCATGCACATCAACCTGCACAAGACCTTCTCCACCCCCCACGGGGGCGGCGGGCCGGGCTCTGGCCCGGTGGTGCTGTCAGAGGCCCTGGCGCCCTTCGCCCCGACCCCCTGGGTGGTCCACGGCTCTGAGGGCTTCAAGCTCGTGGAGGAGACCGAGGCCGAGGCGGCACAGGCCTTCGGCCGCATGACCGCCTTCCACGGCCAGATGGGCATGTATGTCCGCGCCTATGCCTACATGCTCAGCCACGGCGCCGACGGCCTGCGGCAGGCGGCCGAGGATGCGGTGCTGAACGCCAACTACATCAAGGCCCGGCTCTCCGGCGCGATGAGCGCGGCCTTCCCGGACGGCCCCTGCATGCATGAGGCCCTGTTCGACGACCGTTGGCTGGAGGGGACCGGGATCACCACCCTCGACTTCGCCAAGGCCATGATCGACGAGGGCTTCCACCCCATGACCATGTATTTCCCGCTGGTGGTGCACGGGGCCATGCTCATCGAGCCGACGGAGTCGGAGTCCCTGGCCGAGCTCGACCGCTTCTGCGACGCCCTCCTGGGCCTGGCGGGGGCGGCCCTCGCCGGCGATGCCGAGCGCTTCACGGCGGCGCCTCACCTGGCGCCCCTCCGTCGCCTGGACGAGACCCTGGCGGCCCGGAAGCCCCGACTGACCTGGCGCAAGCCGGAGACAGGTGTGGCGCCGGCGCCGCTCGCTGCAGAATAGCGGCCTCCGCAGGCTAGAGGCGCGCGGCCTTTGCCGTAGCCTGACTTTACGCGCACGGGTCGGGGTCGCATAGGCTTGTCAGCCTTCGGGGGGAGCGGCTCGCTGAGGGGCCTGATTCGGGGTCACATGTCCGTGACGCATTCTTTGTTGGACCTGCGTCTCTTGCCCCTGAGCCGACAGGGGTCGAGGGCCTCAGTGGCGCGTTCTGGGCGACGCCACTATTCAGTCTTCAGCACACCCCATACCTCGCGACTTAAGGAGACCCGGACCTTTTCCGCCGTCTCGTGTCAGCGGAACTGACGCCTGTGTCCGAGGGGCCCAAGGAGAGATCGTCGGTTTACCGAGAGGCGGACGCGTTGGCGCGCGCCTTCCTGTCCGGACTCGTGCGGACGGGGCTGACGGTGGGCGGACTGATCCTGGTCGTGGCCGGCGTTGTAATCGCTCCCCTTCCCGGACCGCTCGGCCTGCCCCTGACGGTCATCGGCCTGATGATGGTTCTGCGGGGATCCTTCCGGGCCAAACGGGAGTTTGTTCGCCTGCAGAACCGGCACCCGAGGTTTGTCCGACCCCTGCGGCGCCTGCTTCGTCGGGATCCGGAGATCATTCCCGTCATCTGGCAGCAGTCGCTCAGGGTTGAGCGTCTGGTCCTTCCCCGGCGCTTTCGCTTCCTCGTCAGAACGCGAAAGAAGATGAAGGGCCGCCGGCGGACGCCGGACTAGGACCGCCCCCGCCCCTCTGTCCCGGGGCCTTGCCCCGCTCCACCTCACCCTGGGGGGAGGAATTACTGAGCCAATTGCTCCCCAAAGGGGGAGCTCCGACCGGAGGTCGGTGAGGGGGTCTACGGCGGCTCAGCTGACCCCCTCCGACGCGCTGGGCGCGCCACCTCCCCCTGGGGGGAGGAATATGGGAGCCATTGCTCCCCCAACGGGGAGCTGTCAGCGAAGCTGACTGAGGGGGTCTACGGCGCTGCAGGGGGCGGGTTGATCGGGTTCAGCCCAGCTTCTCGGCGATCAGCGGGATGGCGCGATCGACCAGCGGGTCCGACTTGGCGCCCGACAGGCGGTCCGCCAGTAGCTGCTCGGCCATGTGCGCGGCGAGGTCCACGGCGGCGGCGCGCACCTCGGCTTCGGCCTGGGCCTCGGCGTTGGCGATCTTCCGCTCGGCCAACTGCTGGCGACGGGCCAGGGACTCGTCCAGCCGGGCCTTGGCCTCGGCCTCATAGGCCCGGGCCTGCTCCTCGGCGGCGGCCAGCATGTCGCGGACCTGCCTTTCGGCCTCGACCCGCTCGGCCTTCAGCTCGGCCAGCAGCCGCTCGGCCTCGGCCCTAATGCGGGCGGCCTCATCGAGATCGTTCTGGATGACGTCCCGTTGAGCGTCGAGGCGACCGGCGATCATCTGCGGCGCCTTTGCCACGAAGACCACGATGCCCAGGAAGATGATCAGGCCAGCGGCGATCCAGAACTCAGGCTTCGACGGATCGAGGGAGATGTGGAACGGGTTCATCAGGCGGCTCCCTTGGCGGCGGCGCGCAGGTCAGCGGCGGAGGCCGCAGTCCCCGTGAGGCGCTGCACCATGGCCCCGGCGGTCTCGACGGCGATGTCGCCGACATTGGCCATGGCCGAGTCCCTGAGGCCCCGAATGCGGGTCTCGGCGGTCGCGAGTTGGTCCGCGATCCGGGCGTCCGCTTCCGCCTGGCGGGCGGCGAATTCGGCGTTCGCCTTCGCCTTGGCCTCGGCGGCCACGGAGCGGGCGCGGGCCCGGGCCTGCTCGATCTCGGCCCGTGCCGAGGTCGCCTGGGCGTCCGCCTCATCCTGGACCCGGCGGGCCTCGGCCACCGCGGAGGCGATGGTCTCCGCCCGGGTGTCCTTCACCGCCCGGAGGCGTGGGATGAAGACCCTCGACATGAGGGTGTAGAGGACGATGAAGATCAGTAGGAGCCAGACAATCTGGCCGCCCCAGTACTGGAGTTCGAACTGCGGCAGGCCGCCGCCGCCGCCAGTTTCGGCAGGGGCGGTTCCGGCATGCGCGCCATCCAGGGCCGCAGGTGCGGCGCCGGGGGCGTTCGGGGTGTCTTCGGCGGCCATCTGGCTACGACGTCCTCAGGATGCGGATACGCCGACAGGCCCTCGGGCCGGCCGACGTCGCCGCAGGATCAGTTGAAGTCAGCTGAACAGGATCAGCAGGCCCAGCACGAAGGCCAGGATGCCCAGGGCTTCGGTCAGAGCCGCGCCGAGGATCAGGTTGGTGAACTGGCCGCCGGCCGCCGACGGGTTGCGGGTGGCGCCCGACAGGAAGTTCCCGAAGATGGTGCCGACGCCGATGCCCGCGCCGATCATGCCGAGGGTCGCCAGACCCGCGCCGATGAACTTAGCCGCTTCCGCTTCCATGATTTTGGTCCTGCTTGAGTGTTGGAAAGGATTGAAGGATGGACCCGGCGATCAGTGATGATCGCCGAGGTTGACCACGTCGTTCAGGTAGACGCAGGTCAGAACCGCAAAGACGAAGGCCTGGAGGAAGGCCACGAGGAATTCGAGGGAGGTCAGGGCGACCACGCCCGCCAACGGCAGGACGGCGCCGACGACCCCCACCGCGCCCAGGCCCGCCAGGGCGGGGATGAAGCCGGCGAAGACTTTCAGGGCCACGTGGCCGCCCAGCATATTGCCGAAAAGTCGAAGGGCGAGGGTCACTGGGCGGAGGAAGAAGGAAATGATCTCGATCAGAACCACCAGCCAGAGGATGTACAAGGGGATGCCCGCCGGGACGAAGAGCTTGTACATCTTGTACCCGTTCCGCGCGAAACCGACGACCAGGACGATCAGGAAGGTCATCAGGGCGAGGGTGACCGTCACCGCCAGCTGCGACGTCGCGGTGAAGGACAGGAACATGCCCAGCATGTTCATCGAGAGGACGAACAGGAAGATCGAGAAGACGTAGGGGAAAAACTTGCGGGACTCGTGTCCGATGATCCCGTGCGCCATGTCGTCGATATAGCTGAACAGGCCCTCGGCGATCAGCTGCATCCGGCCTGGAACCACCGCCGCACGGCTGGTGGCGATGGCGAAGAAGGCGATGATCAGGCCCGCCGCGACCAGCATGGCCATGATCGAGTTGTTCAGCGACAGGTCGACAACAATGCCGCCCGGCAGCTCCACGGTAGGGAGCTGGAGGCCCTTGTGGATCTCGAACTGTTCCATCGGGCTGGCCATGCCGCCTCGAGCTCCTTCAATCGTCGTCGTCCGAGGCGTCGTCGGGAAGGTCCCGGGCGGGGCCCCAATCCCGCGCCGCCTGGGCGCTGTAAATCCTGGCCGAACGCACGGCCATCCAGATCGAGATGACGAAGCCCCCCAGGACCCCGCCAATCATCCCCCAGGGCGCCGAACCGACAAGGACGTCGACCGCCGCACCGAGACCCACCCCGACAAAGACCCCGCCAAGAAGCAGGGCCATGATGCGGTATCCGTAGCCCGACGCCTGAGCGCCGTGATCCGGGATGTCCCGCGTCGTTCGCGCCTCCAGGGCCGCGGCCTGCTCGTCAAGGCGACGAATGGCCTCTTCCCTCGAGGGATCCGATCCTGGCATGGGTCACACGGTCTGACGGCCCTGGCGCAAACCAGGACCCCGGGCTGGATTTCGGGCCGGAACCTATAGAAGCGGTTGCAGTGCGTCAAGGCTGGGCGGTCGGCTTTTAAACCGTTGATTTCAATAGAAAAGAATGGCCTCAAAGGGCCTGGAGGCGGCGGTCTGCCCGGCGGTCCGGGGATTCCCGCCCGACGCCTACTCCGCCGCCAGGGCCTCGGCCTGCCGGAGGTCCACGGAAACCAGTTGCGAGACGCCCCGCTCGGCCATGGTCACCCCGAACAGCCGGTCCATCCGAGCCATGGTGACCGGGTTGTGAGTGATCGCGAGGAAGCGGGTCTGGGTACGCCGGCGCATCTCGTCCAGCAGGTTGCAGAACCGGTCGACATTGGCGTCGTCCAGTGGCGCGTCCACCTCGTCCAGCACGCAGATGGGCGCCGGATTGGCCAGAAACACGGCGAAGATCAGGGCGCAGGCGGTCAGGGCCTGCTCGCCGCCGCTCATCAGGCTCATGGCCGCCAGCCGCTTGCCGGGCGGGCAGGCGAAGATCTCGAGGCCGGCTTCTAAGGGGTCGTCGGACTCCACCAGGCGCAACTCGGCCTCGCCGCCTTGGAAAAGGGCCTGGAACAGGGCCTGGAAATGGCCATTGATCACGTCGAAGGCCGCCAGAAGCCGCTCGCGCCCCTCGCCGTTGAGCTCGTCAATGCCCTGCCGCAGCCGGGCGATGGCGCCGGTCAGGTCCGCCTGTTCCGTGCGCAGGGTGTCCAGTCGTTCGGCGTACTCGCGGGCCTCTTCCTCTGCCCGCAGGTTCACGGCGCCCAGGGCCTCGCGCTGGCGCTCGAGGTTGTAGAGGTGGGCCTCGACGCCGCCGGCTTCGGCGGGGATGGCGACCGCCTCGTCCGCCAGGGACCGCGCCAGGTCCTCGGGTTCGACCCGGGCGGTCTCGCGGATCTGGCCGGCGATCTCGGCCAGCCGTTCGCGGGCGGACTCCAGCCGGGCGTCGAGGCCCGCCCGGCGCTCGCGCACCTCGGAGGCGGCGGCCTCGGCGGCCCTGACAGCGCGGGTCGCCTCGGCCCGCTCGGCCTCGGCGGTGGAAAGGGCGTCGGAGGTGGAGGCCCGGCGGGCCTCCGCCTGTCCCAATTCCGTCAACAAGGCCTGGAGTCGGTGGGCGTGGGTGGCGGGCTTTTCCCGGGCGGCGTCCAGGCCGGCGACGGCCCTGGCGCGCTCCCCGGCCAGGCGATCCAGGCGCTGGGCGGCGGCGGCCGAACGGCGGCTCCAGTCGTCGCGATCCTCGCAGGTCCTCTCCAGCTGGCGGCGGCGGCCGTCGCGCTCGCGCACCTCGGCGTCCAGGGCGGCGCGGGCCTGGGCGGCGGCCTCCACGGCCGGAGCGGTGA
>VYLA01000031.1_pt1 | contig 67066 bp, 59 predicted proteins | sample 5114381 | NCBI WGS metagenome assembly VYLA01 (sample SAMN12291789, study PRJNA351875) | freshwater metagenome | isolation source: freshwater lake | place: USA: Michigan, Gull Lake | collected 2011-08-08 | reverse complement strand
GGGGTCGCGCCTCCTCGACCACGGCCTCGGCCCGCGGGCGGCGCGGGCGCAGGAAATCGGGCGCCTGGCTCTCGGCGCCATCCTCGCTGCGGAGGGTGGGGGAGGGCGGCCGGTCCTCGGCGGGGGGCGCGATGGCGCCGCCGCTGGGCTCGACCACGGCCATGGGGTCGCGCTCGGGTCGGTCCTCTCGGTTCCGCTCGGGGCGGTCCTCACGGTCGCGCCAGCGATCCCGGCGTCCACTCTCCACGCGCTCGCTCCGGGGGCGGTCGTCGCGCGGCCGCTCGTCCCTTTGGCGGTCTTCTCTTTGGCGGTCTTCTCTGGGCCGGTCGTCGCGCTGTCGCTCCTCGCGGGGACGGTCGTCCCGGGGCCTGTCATCCCGGGGCCTGTCATCCCTTTGGCGCTCTTCGCGGGGACGGTCGTCCCGCGGTCTGTCGTCGCGTGGGCGGTCATCGCGGTCGCGGAAGCGTTCGCGGCGGTCGTCCCGGTCGCGCCAGGATCCCCGGTCGCGGGGTTCGACCTCCGCCTCTGAAGGCTCAACCTCGGCGCCCTCTCCGGGCTCCTCCTCGAAATCGACGTCGAAGCCCGAATTGTACTGGTCCCGGCCGATGATCTCGGAAGCCGGCCGGGTGGGCTGCATGGCCCGGATCAGGCGGAAATAGTGCTCGGCATGCTGGAGGAAGTTCTCGGCAAGGACACGGTCGCCCGAGGAGGCGGCGTCGCGGGCCAGCTGCTGGTAGCGCTCGAAGACGGTCTGGGCGTTGCCGCGGACCTTGACCCCCTCGGGGCCGTTGGACTCCAGGGCCCGGTTCGCATTGTGCTGCTGAGGCTTGCCACCGGCGCTGCGATTGCGACCGCGCTGACGCTTTATGCCCTTGAAATCTCTCATGTCCTGCCGTTCCGCCGACCCGCCGCCAGTGGGCGGGCTAGGGCTGTTCTTCGGGTCTGTCCGCAGGGCGCGTCCCGGCGTGGATCATCCGAAGTTGAAAAGGTTCCCGTCGTCCCACCCCGAGCCTGGCGTTTCGCCTGTGACGAACGGCCTGCCGGCCTAGGGCCCGATCCTGAGGGTCAGGCGGTCCATGGCGTCGACGGTTTGAGTGGAGACCGGGAGTCCGTCTAGCGGCTCAGCCGTGAGTTTCCAAGGGGTTTTTCATGCCCGTCACGACGCGGTCGTGGGTCGACAGGTCGGGCAGGGTCTCGACCTCCAGGGCCCCCGCCTGCCGGAAGAGGGCCTCGACCGCCACCTTCTGGTCAAAGCCGATTTCCACCAGGAACCGCCCGCCGGGCTTGAGCACGCGAAGGATCTCAGGGGCCAGGGTCCGGTAGGCCTCCAGCCCGTCTGCGCCCCCGTCCAGGGCCAGCCGGGGCTCGTAGACCCGCACCTCGGGATCCAGGGTCTCGATCACGTCGGTGGCGATGTAGGGCGGGTTGGAGACGACAAGGTCGAAGCCGTTGTCACCGAGGCCCGCCGTCCAGTCCCCCCGCAGGAGGGCGACCCGACCGGCCAGGCCCAGGCGGGCGGCGTTGTCGCGGGCGACGGCCAGGGCCTCTTCCGAGGCGTCCACGCCCAGGCCGCGGCCCGCCGGGCGCTCGGCGAGGATCGCCAGCAGGATGGCGCCCGAGCCCACTCCAAGGTCGAGAAGGCTGAACGGGCGGCCCTCGGGAAACAGGCGCAGGGCGTGGTCGACGATGACCTCGGTCTCGGGCCGGGGCGTCAGGACGTCCGGGGTCACGCCCAGCATGAGGTTCCAGAAGCCGCGCCGGCCCAGTATGTGGCTGACCGGCTCCCGGCGGATGCGCCGTTCCAGATAGTCGTCCAGCCGCTCGACCTGTCCGGCGTCCAGTTCGCGGTAGGGGTCTGCGACGATATCCGCCCGGGTGACGCCACAGGCGGCCTCCACCAGGACCCGGGCGTCGATGACCGGTCCCGGGATGCCCGCCGCCTCCAGCCGAGCCCGCGCGCCCTGCCAGGCCTGGAGGAGGTTGCGGGTCACTCGGGATCGCCCGGCGTGCTGCAGGCGTCGCCGACCCGCACGGTCCCGCCGTGAGTGACCTGGACGTATATCCCGCAGTCCCGATGGCCGTAATGCTCGAAGAGGTGCTCCACCAGGGGCATGTCCTTCTCGGCGGTTTCCGGGTCCACCTCGGTGGCGGCGCAGCGGACGATGGGGGCGAAGACCGTCGCCCTGGCGAAGCCGAGCAGGAGGTTGCGGCCCTTCCAGCTGTTCTCGACCCAGGGCGGCCAGCCCTCGACATAGAGGTTGGCCCGGAAGCGCATGGGATCGACTGGGCGACCGATCCGGGCCTCCAGGTCCCGGACGCTCGCCAGGTTGACGATGGAGACGTGCCCGGCGGGATGGTCGAGAAACTGGTAGTCCGGGGCCTGGAGCACCTGCACCCCTTCGCGGGCGTCCTCGCCCAGGAGGTCGCGGACCCAGGCGGCGAAGCCCTCACGTCCGACGCCTGCGCCGAGGTCGCCGTGGAAGTCGGGCCGCCCGGGGGCCGAGGCGGACAGGGCGGTCCCGGCGATGCGGGTGCGGGCCGCCGCCACGACGGGATGGGCCGCCAGAACTGCGAACTTCATCTTCGAGACGTACTTCGGCGCCTCAGGATCGAAGCCGGAGGGGCCGTTCTCCACCACCCAGCGACGGTCCTGGGCGATGGCCCGGCCGGGAACCAGGTCGGCCTGAGCCAGGGCTTCCGCCGAGAAGCCCTTGATCGGATACCTGAAGAGGCCAGTGATGAGGGCTTCCATCAGGCGAACTCCGCTTCCAGGCTGGCCAGCCGCGCCGCCTGGTCCTCGGCGATCAGCGGGTTGATGATGTCGTCCAGGGACTCGCCCTCCAGCACCTTGGCGAGGTTGTAGAGGGTCAGGTTGATCCGGTGATCCGTCACCCTCCCCTGAGGGAAGTTGTAGGTGCGGATGCGCTCGGACCGGTCGCCGGACCCGACCTGGCTGCGGCGGGAGTCCGCCCGCGCGGCGTCAAGGGCCTCGCGCTTCTGGTCGTACAGGCGCGCCTGGAGGACCTTCATCGCCCGAGCCCGGTTCTGGTGCTGGGACTTCTCTGACGACGTCACGACGATCCCGGTGGGGATGTGGGTGATACGCACGGCGGAGTCGGTCTTGTTGACGTGCTGGCCGCCGGCCCCCGACGAGCGATAGGTGTCTATGCGCAGGTCCGCCTCGCGGATCTCGATGTCCACGTCCTCCACCTCTGGCAGGACGGCCACCGTGGCCGCCGAGGTGTGGATGCGTCCGCCGGCCTCGGTCTCGGGCACCCGCTGGACCCGGTGGACCCCGCTCTCGAACTTCAGGCGGCCGAAGACGCCCTCGCCGGTGATCGAGGCGATGATTTCCTTGTAGCCGCCGACCTCGCCTTCGGAGATGGAGTCGATCTCGATCCGCCAGCCATGAACGGCGGCATAGCGCTGGTACATGCGGAAGAGGTCGCCGGCGAAGAGGGCGGCCTCGTCGCCGCCGGTGCCGGCCCGGACCTCGAGGATGGCCGAGGCGTTCTCGTCCCGGTCCCGGGGGGCGAGGAGGAGGGCGACCTGGCGCTCAAGCTCCGGCAGGCGGGCCCTCAGGGCCTCCAGCTCGTCCTGGGCCAGGGCGGACATGTCGGCGTCGCCGGATGCCGCCATCTCTTCCAGCTCGGGCGCCTCGGCGCGGGTCTTCTCCAGGGCCCGGACGGCCTCCACCACGGGCTTGAGCTCGGAATGCTCACGCGACAGGCGCACGATCTCGGCGCCGTCCGAGGCGGCGGACATGCGGGCCTCGATCTCGTGGAAACGGCCGAGCACCTGGTCGAGTCGGGCTTGGGGGAGTCGCAAGGGTCGGGATCTTCAGGGGGGCGGTAGAGGCAGGCTTCTAGCCCGCCGCGCGCGGCTTGCCAAATCCCGGAGGCTGGCCGGCGATGGGGCGGGCGACCCGCAGGGGGCCGCCCGCGATCCGCGTTCGGATCAGACGCGCACGCCGCTCAGCGAGGCGTTGCCGAAGGCGCCGAGCTTGACGTTGCCCGACAGGCTGTCGCCGCTGACGGTGGCTTCGAACTCCAGGGTCATGGGCATCGGGCTGGTGATGGACGAGGACCAGATCAGCTTGTCGCCATCGACCTTGCCGGTGATGTCCTGGTCGCCCATGCGGCCCGAGGTCTTGCCGGTGAAGGTGTCGCCATTGGTGGTGATGGAGGCGTTCACTTCCTGAGCGCCCATCGGGGTGTTGATCGTGATCTTCCAGTTGCCGTCCGCAGACATGGCTCTCTCCTCTTTGCGAAGCGGCGCCTCATCAGGCCAGGTTCGGCCCTGCAAGCGGCGCTTCCGTTCGCCATCGACGGACTCGCCGCGGCAGCCGGTTTAGGTGGGGCTTAGAGACGCGCGTTCAAGTTCAGCGGCGCGGCGCTCCACCATGTCCACGATATGGTCGACCATGCGGTCGTTGTCCATCTTGTGGTCTGCCTTGCCAGCCAGGTAGACCATGCCCGCCCCCTTGCCGCCGCCGGTGAAGCCGACGTCCGTCATCAGGGCCTCGCCGGGCCCGTTCACGACGCAGCCGATGATGGACAGGCTCATGGGGGTGACGATGTGGGCCAGCCGGGCCTCAAGGGTCTCCACCGTGCGAATGACGTCAAATCCCTGACGGGCGCAGGACGGGCAGGCGATGATGTTCACGCCGCGGTGGCGCAGGCCCAGGGATTTCAGCAGGTCGAAGCCGACCTTGACCTCCTCCACGGGGTCGGCCGCCAGGGAGACCCTTAGGGTGTCGCCGATGCCGGCCCAGAGCAGGGCGCCCATGCCGATGGACGACTTGACCGTGCCGATGCGCTGGCCGCCCGCCTCCGTCACGCCGATGTGCAGGGGGCAGTCGATAGCCTCGGCCAGCATCTGGTAAGCAGCCACGGTCATGAACAGGTCCGAGGCCTTCACGCTGATCTTGAACTCGTGAAAGTCATGGTCCTGCAGGATGCGCGCGTGATCCAGGGCGCTCTCGACCATGGCGTCGGGGCAGGGCTCTCCATACTTTTCCAGGAGATGGCTCTCCAGGCTGCCGGCGTTGACGCCGATACGGATGGAACAGCCATGATCCCGCGCAGCCTGGATCACCTCGCGCACCCGGTCGGGGCTGCCGATATTGCCGGGGTTGATCCGCAGGCAGGCCGCCCCAGCCTTCGCCGCCTCGATACCCCGCCGGTAGTGGAAGTGGATGTCCGCGACGATGGGAACCTTCGCCGCCCTCACGATCTGCGGAAGGGCGGCGGTGGAGGCCTCGTCAGGGCAGGAGACCCTTACGATATCCGCGCCGGCCTCCTCCAGCTGACGGACCTGGTCGATCGTCGCGCCTGCGTCCGCCGTGAGCGTGTTGGTCATGGATTGGACGCTGATGGGCGCGTCGCCACCGACCTCGACGCCGCCTACCCGAATCTTCCGGCTTTTCCGGCGGACGACGGTTCGCCAGGGGCGAAGAGTATGAGGCTGAGACATGGCTGGAGAATAGGGCTGTGGGATGAAAATCCCAAGGGGGGGTTCAGGAGGGCGGCGACAAGGCTATGGAGCTTGCCGAAGTCCGGCCAGCAGGGAGGACGCCAAGGGCCCTGTTGTCGACGAAGATCGCCAGGACACCGGCCTCGACAGTCTCGAAGGTGATCCGCGCACCATCTGGCGCCCGATAGGCTTCTCCGGCGGCGAGGGATCTCGCGAACCAGGCGGCGCCGTCGGGCCCCCAGACAATGAGAGCGGTCGGCCGACGGGCCTGGAGGACAAGCCTTCCGCCTCCCGCCGGGGCGCCGCTGACCTGTCCTTGCGGGGTAAAGGTGTCGCCCAGATCCAGAAGGGTGGGATCCTCTCCGGAAGAAAGCCCTTCGGGAAGCGCTGCCGATAGCTGGCTTTCAAGCCCGGGCGTAAGGTAGGGCGGCGGCGCATTTGACTCCACCGGTGCAGGCAGCGGGGACCCCAGGGAGATTGGCCCGATTGGAGCCGCCTGCAGAGGGTCAGCGGTAATTGGGCGCGCCGGGCCACGACTCTCCCCCTCCAGGGTCCCGCGGCGGATCAGGTTCCAAGCCAGGATGGCTGACAGCAACAACGTTCCGGCCAGTATCATGACCCGCAGGCGGGGATCGGCCATCCGACGTACCCCGACAGGCGCGCGCAGGGCGTCGTTGCGGTCCGGATCGTCGGCCTTGAAGCGGGCGACCGCCGCGTCCCCCGGAAAGCCCAAGGCCTGGGCGTAGGATCGAATGTAGCCGATAGTGAAGGGGCGGCTCGGCAGATCCTTCAGGCGCAGGGACTCAACCGCCTCCAGATAGGCTGGCCGGATTCGGGTCTTGTCTGCGATGTCCTGGACCGTCAGGCCGCGCGATTGACGTATTGCCTGAAGGGCCGCCCCGACATGCTCACCGACCTCTAGGTCCAGGGTAGGCGCGGGCGGACTGTGTCCTTCCTCACCCTCCGCGGAGCCCTCCTCGGCCATGGCTGCGACGATCCCCTCAACGCGGCACGCCGATAGCATGGCGGGCAGGGGAGTCCAAACTACGCGGGACTGAAGAGGTTCAGACCGCGAGATACAGCTTGCGGGCCAGGGTCTCCACCTCGTTCCTGATCGAGCCGGAGGCGCTGCGCAGGAGGCGTTGGATTCCCGGCCGGGCGGCGGCCCGGTCGCAGGACAGGACCATCTGTTTGACCGGCCCTATCCCCGCGGGCGGCATGGAAAGGGCCTCGAACCCCAGAGCGACCAGGACGAAGGCCTCCAGAGGGCGGCCAGCCATCTCGCCACAGACCGAGACCGGCGTGCCCGTATCGGCGCATGTCTTCTGTATCATCTCCAGCGCGCGCAGGGCCGGGGGTGACAGGAAGTCATACCTGTCGGCGACCCGCGGATTCCCCCTGTCCGCGGCGAACAAATACTGCATCAGGTCGTTGGTGCCGACGCTCACGAAGTCGGTCATGGGCAGGAGAGCGTCCAGATGCCAGATCACCGAGGGCGCCTCGATCATGGCGCCGACGTCCAGGCGCGCGGGCTCGGGTCGCCCCCTCCGGGTCGCCCAAGCGATCTCCTGATCCACCAGGGACCGCGCGGCGCGAAACTCGTCGACGCTGGCCACGAGGGGGAACATGATCTTGAGCGGTCGGCCGCGGGCGGCGGCGATCAGGGCCCTTAGCTGCAGCCTCAGGAGGGCTGGTCGGTCAAGCCCCATGCGCACGGCGCGCCACCCCAGCGCAGGGTTGTCCTCCCGCTCGGCTTCCATGTAGGGCAGGACCTTGTCACCCCCCAGGTCGAGGGTCCGGAAGGTGACCGGCAGTCCCCCCGCCGCATCCATGACCCTGCCGTATAGGGCCGTCTGGGCGGTGAGACGGGGCATCTCTTCCGCCACCATGAACTGGAACTCGGTTCGGAACAGGCCGATCCCCTCTGCGCCTGCATCGCTGAGCATGTCCAGGTCCACGTCAAGACCGGCGTTCATGAGAAGCTGAATCTTCGCCCCATCCTGGGTCAAAGCGGGCCGGTCGCGCAGGCGCGCGAACTCAGCGCGCCTCTGGAGACGGACGTCAAGGCGGGCCTTCAGGGCCTTCACGACATCTGCGCGCGGCCTCAGATAGGCCTCGGCGGTCTCGGCGTCGACGATGACAGTATCGCCCTCCGAGACCTTATCCCGAAGACCCGCCAGGCGGCCGACACAGGGGATGTCCAGGGCCCGGGCTACGATGGCGGCGTGGCTTGCGGTGGATCCTTCCTCCAGCAGCAGCCCCTTCAGGCGCGTCCGGTCATATTCCAGGAGGTCAGCGGGGCCAAGATTCCGGGCGATCAGGATGGCGTTCTCGGGAAGGTCGCGGGCCAGGCCGGCGTCCCCTGCCAGATGGCGCAGCAGCCGGTCCGCCAAATCCTCGAAGTCGTGCAGACGTTCCCTAAGATAAGGGTCGCGCGCCTGACCCAGCCGGGCTCGATGCTCGGACCGGACACGCTCCACCGCAGCTTCAGCGGTCAGCCCGTTACGGACGGCGTCCTCGAGTGAGCGCCGCCATCCCCGGTCGTGGGCGAACATCCGGTAGGTCTCGAGAACCTCGTACGAGGCCTCTACCAGGCCGTGCTGGCCCTCCAGCATGCTGTCGATCTGGGCCTGAAGGGTCGTGATGGCCGCCTTGAGGCGCACTTCCTCGGCGGCGACGTCTTCCGCCAGGAGGTCCGATGGGGCCACCGGCGGTTCATGCAGGACCGCGACCCCCAGGGCGAGGCCCTCTGCGAACCGCGCGCCCTTGAGGCGCTCGGGCTTTTTGGGCACGAGGTCAATGTTCTTGAGGGGACCTTCAGTGGCCAACTCACCGCCCGCAACCATCTCGGCGAGGACCATGGCGATGATCTGAAGGTCCTCAACCTCGTCCTCGGAATAGACCCGTTCAGTCCTGTTCTGGACGACGAGGACACCGATGGCCCTGCCGCCTCGAAGCAGCGGCACGCCCATGAAGGCGTGGAAGGGGTCCTCGCCCGTCTCGGGGCGGTAGGAGAAGGCGGGGTGGTTGGGGGCATCCGAGAGGTTCAACGGACGCCCCAGCCGCATGATCTCACCCACCAGGCCCTCGCCGGGCTTCATGCGTGTCAGGTGCACCGCGTCCGGAGAGAGGCCCTCCGTGGCGAACAGCTCCATGTCGCCGTCCGCCTGGCGCATGTAGAGCGAGCAGACTTCCGCCACCATCGACCGGGCGATGATGCGCACGACCATATCCAGGCGCGCCTGTACGGGTCCGCCCGAGGCAAGGGCCTCGCGTATCTGCCGGAGCAGGCTGCGCTGCCCCCTTACGGCGAAACTGGCGGTCGATGGGGGCAATAGCGCCTCGCGACAGGAGGAGAACCTACGTCCTCAGACGCCCTCCTAGCAGGAAGGGGTGACAGAACGGAAAACAATTGCCCGTGCGGACGGCGTTCAGCCGCCCGACGCCTTTTCTTTGGGCGGGACCTTGTCCTACGGACAGGTCAGGGGCGCGGCCTTGGAGATCTCAGACGCTGCAGCCTTTACGTCGGCCTGGTAGGCGGGCGTCTTCGAGACCCTGTCGTAGACCGCAAGGCCTAACATGCGACCGGCGGCGACGTCGCTTGGCCAGTGCACCCGGCAGTCGACGCGGTGCTGCCCCACATTCGCACCCCAGGCGCGGATCGCGTCGGAGCGGGCGGGCGCCGCATCGGAGAGGGCGAGGGCCAAAAGCCAGCCAATTCCGGCGTGGCCGCTCGGATAGGAGAAGCCCAGCCTGTCCCCCTGACCTGCGGCGACGAGGGGATCGCAGGCCGGGCCGCCATCCACCGTGAAGGGCCGGGGGCGCTTGTAAGCCGTCTTGGCCTGGTCCATCGGCACCACGAAGTCCACCATCAGGGTCATCATCAGCTTCTGGACCGCAGGGGTCTTCTCGGCGGAAACCTCGGCGCCGACGGCGCAAGACACAGACTTCATGAAGGCGGCGTCGGGTAGGCGGGCCTCCCGGATCGCGCCTTCCCATGCCGGGCCCTTCACACCGGCCCGTGCGGCCGAAGCCGCTGTCCGGTCGAAGGCATCCTGGCTGGAGCCGGCCTCGGGCGGAGGTGGCAGCAACCGCACCGCATCGATGGGCGGTTGTCCCGCAAGGTAGCCTCCGCGGGTCTGGGCGGTCCCCAGCGTTGCCGGCGCGGCGGCGGCGATCAGGAAGGCAAGGGCAAGGGCGAGGCGCATGTCAGGGCTCCGTCTGTCGTCGGGGATCGACCCTCAGGGTAAGCGCATTGTCCCCGCGCCGCCACGCCGTCACAATCTCTTCACGAACCAGCCCAGGCTCCGGTCAGTACGGGGTGAGTTCCATGCGCTACAGGCTCGCCGCGCTCGGCGCGGTCCTGATCGTCGCCGGCGCCCTGTTGGCCGCATTCGTCCAGGCTGGGGGCGGAGGCCCGATAGCCGCGCCTCAGAGCTGGTCCAGGCCGTAGGCGGCGTGCAGGGCGCGAACGGCCAGTTCGGTATAGGCGGCGTCGATCAGGACCGAGATCTTGATCTCCGAGGTCGAGATGACCTGAATGTTGACGCCCTTTTCGGCCAGGGCGCCAAACATGGTCTTGGCCACGCCCGCATGGCTGCGCATGCCGACCCCGATCACCGAGACCTTGGCCACGTCCTCATTGACCTTCACGTCCTCGAAGCCGATCTGGTCCTTGAGACTGCGGACGATCTCGACAGCCCGGCCGGCGTCCCGCTTGCCGACGGTGAACTCCATGTTGGCCGTGTCGGCGACCCTCGCATGGCTTTGCACGATCATGTCGACGTTGACGTTCGCGTCCGCCAGGGCCCCGAAGATGACCGAGGATACACCCGGATGGTCGGGCAGGCCGAACAGGCTGATCTTGGCCTCGTCCCGGCTGTAGGCGACTCCGCTGACGATCCGCTTTTCCATGATCTCTTCCTCGTCGCACACGATGGTGCCCTGGCCCGGGGCCTCGCCCGGCTCGACAAAACTCGAAAGGACCCGCAACGGCACCTTCTGGGCCATGGCCAGCTCCACGGACCGGGTCTGCAGGACCTTGGCGCCCAGGGACGCCATCTCCAGCATTTCTTCATAGGAGATCCGCGATAGCTTGCGGGCCCGGGATTCGATCCGGGGGTCGGTGGTGTAGACCCCGTCCACGTCGGTGTAGATGTCGCAGCGCTCGGCGCGCACGGCGGCGGCGATGGCCACCGCGCTGGTGTCCGATCCGCCACGGCCGAGGGTGGCGATCCGGCCCGAGTTCGTCACGCCCTGGAAGCCTGCGATCACCGCCACCTCGCCTGATTCCAGCGCGGCGGAGAGCTTTTCCGGCGGGACGTCGTCGATACGGGAGCGGCCATGGGCGTCGTCGGCGACGATCGGCACCTGCCAGCCCATCCAGGACCGGGCCGCAAGGCCCATATTGCGAAGGGTCATGGCCAGGAGGCCCGCTGTCACCTGCTCGCCCGAGGCGACAACGACGTCGTATTCGTCATCCGAGGCGGGAAGGCCCTCGGCAGCGGGACCGGCGGCGTCGGTCCAGGCCACCAGTTCGTTGGTCTTGCCGGCCATGGCCGAGACGACCACGGCGACCCTGTGCCCGGCGGCCACCTCGGCGGCCACGAGCCGCCCGACGCGCCGGATGCGCTCGAGATCGGCGACGGACGTGCCGCCGAATTTCATGACCAGCCGCGACATGGCTCGAAATCCGCACTCCAGACCCGGAAAGACAGGCCTTCTAGCGGCGGGGCGGGGTGGGGGCAACACCTGCGCGCCGGGGCTTTTCCCTGTGCAGCCGGCCCGGGGCTCTGGTATGTGCCGCTCATGCCCGAGCCCGGTTCCAGCATCGATCCCGCCGAAGTCGAGCGGTTCTCACGCATCGCCGCCGAATGGTGGGACCCTAAGGGCAAGTTCGCCCCCCTGCATCGTTTCAATCCGGTCCGGCTCGCCTTCATCCGCGAACAGGGTCTTGCCCATTTCGGTCGCGACGGCGACGCCCGCCGGCCCTTCGAGGGCCTGAGGCTGCTGGACATCGGCTGCGGGGGCGGCCTCCTGTCCGAACCCATGTCGCGGCTGGGCTTCGATGTGACCGGGGTCGACGCCTCGGAGCGCAACATCGGCACCGCCCGGACCCACGCCGAACAGGCCGGGGTTCCCGTCACCTATCTCTGCTCCACAGCCGAAGCCCTTGAGGCGGAGGGCGTGGCGCTCTTCGACGTGATCCTCAACATGGAGGTGATCGAGCACGTCGCCGATCCGGGTGAGTTCCTGCGCACCTGCGGCAGGCTGCTGGCCCCTGGCGGCCTGATGATCGTGGCGACCCTGAACCGCACCCTTCGCGCCCTGGCCCTGGCCAAGATCGGCGCCGAGTACGTCCTTCGCTGGCTGCCGGCCGGCACCCATGACTGGCGGAAGTTCCTGACGCCGGAGGAACTTCGGGGCTTCCTGTCGGGGACGTCCCTCGACATGAAGGGGCCATTCGGGGTGAGCTTTGATCCCCTTTCCGGCGTCTGGCGGCTCTCGTCGGACTCCGGGGTCAACTACATGATGACGGTGACGCGCCAGGCGGACTGACCGGCCGGGCGCCCCGGTCCAGGGAGGGACTGGCGCATGTTCGGATTGATGATGGACAGGCCCCTGACCCTGCCCTCCATCCTGGAGTACGCGGCGGCCTGGCACCCCGAGCGAGAGATCGTCACCCGCACGGTCGAGGGACCGATCCACCGCTACGGCTATGCCGACGCCCTTCAGCGCGCGAAGCGCATGGCCAACGCCCTCCGATACCTTGGGGTGAAGCCAGGCGACAGGGTGGGCACCCTGGCCTGGTCCACTCACAGGCACTTCGAGCTCTACTACGCCGTCAGCGGCCTGGGGGCGGTGCTGCACACCATCAACCCGCGCCTGCATCCCGACCAGGTGGCCTGGGTGGCGAACCACGCCGGCGACAGCCTGTTGTTCTGGGACATCTCCTTCGCCGACCTCGTGCCCGAGATCGCCGGGCGCCTGGAGACGGTGAAGACCTTCGTCGCCATGACCGACCCGGACAACCTGCCGTCCTCCGCCCCGGGCGGAACCCTCGTGTACGAGGCGTTGGTCGCGGCGGCCTCGCCGGACTTCGACTGGCCTGAGCTCGATGAGCGGCAGGCCTCCGCCCTCTGCTACACCTCAGGCACGACGGGGAACCCCAAGGGGGTGCTCTATTCCCATCGGTCGACTGTGCTCCACGCCCTGTCGGTCATCCAGCCCGATTGCTTCGGGCTTGGCGCGGCCGACGCCATCCTGCCCTGCGCCCAGATGTACCACGCCAACGCCTGGTGCACGCCCTACGCGGCGCCCCTGGTGGGGGCCAAGCTGATCCTGCCCGGCCGGCGCCTCGACGGGCCTTCCGTGTGCGACCTGGCGGTGGCCGAGCAGGCGACCTTCCTCCTCGGCGTGCCGACCATCTGGGTAGGGGTGCTGGACCATCTGGACAGCACAGGCCAGTCCCTGACCTCGGTCCGTACTGTGGCGGTGGGCGGCTCGGCGCCGACGGCCTCACTGATCTCGCGGGTCCAGGAACGCCTGGGCGCCGATGTCCGGCAGATCTGGGGCATGACCGAGACCAGCCCCCTGGGGGTGATCAACACCCCCCTGGCGGCGCACGCGGGTGAGACCGCCGAGGCCGCCCTGGCCCGAAAGCAGAGGCAGGGCCGGGCCAACTGGGGCGTCGAGCTGCGCATTGTCGGCGAGGATGGCGCCGTCCTCCCGCATGACGGGCGGCGGGCAGGCGCCCTGCAGGTGCGCGGGCCCTGGGTGGCTTCGGCCTATTACCGCAAGGACGGCGCCGAAGCTTTCGGCGACGACGGCTGGTTCGACACCGGGGACATCGCCGCCATCGATCCCGAGGGTTACCTGCGCCTGACGGACCGGGCCAAGGACGTGATCAAGTCGGGCGGGGAGTGGATCTCGACCCTGGACCTCGAGGACGCGGTTTCCTCGCATCCCGCTGTCGCCCTGGCCGCCGCGGTCGGCATCCCGCATCCCAAGTGGGACGAGCGTCCCCTGTTGCTGGTTGTGCTTCGTCCCGGCCAGGACGCCGATCCGCAGGCCCTCAGGGACCATGTCGTCGAGCGGGTGGCGAAGTGGTGGGTTCCGGATGAGGTGCGCATCGTCGAGGCCCTGCCCATCGGCCCCACTGGCAAGGTCCTCAAGCGGGAGCTTAGGGCCACGCTCGCCAGGTCCTGAAAAGAGTCTGGCGCCGGTCGCCCCAAGGGCGATAAGGTCGCAGCCGTCCGGCGCGCAAGGCCGGTCAAGGCGACATGGCCCGCATGGGCGAGACTTGGGGAGATGCCGACATGAAGGCCGCCGTTCTGCGCGAAGTGGGCAAGCCGCTTCAGATCGAAGACGTCCAGATCAACAAGCCTGGCCCGCACGAGGTCCTGGTCCGCACCAAGGCCGCCGGCCTGTGCCATTCGGACCTGCACTTCATGGAAGGCTCCTACCCGCACCCGCTCCCGGCGGTTCTGGGCCATGAGAGCGCCGGGATCGTCGAGGCTGTGGGCGCCGAGGTGCGCACCGTGAAGCCGGGCGACCACGTCATCACCTGCCTGTCGGCCTTCTGCGGCCATTGCGAGAGCTGCCTGACCGGGCGCCTGTCCCTCTGCATCAGCCCCGAAACCAAGCGCGGCGCCGACGACGAACCCCGCTTGACCCAGAACGGGGCGGCCCTGCCGCAGTTCCTGAACCTGTCGTCCTTCGCCGAGTACATGCTGATCCACGAGCACGCCTGCGTCTCGATCCGCAAGGACATGCCCCTGGACCGCGCCGCCCTGATCGGCTGCTCGGTCATGACCGGCGTGGGCGCGGCCATCCACACCTCGGGCGTGCGTCCCGGTGAGACCGTGGCGGTCATCGGCTGCGGCGGCGTGGGCCTCTCCGCCATCAACGGCGCGGCCATCGCCGGCGCCGGCCGGATCATCGCCATCGACATGTTCGCCGGCAAGGACAACCTGGCCCGGGAGTTCGGCGCCACCGACTTCATCGACGCCTCCTCGACCGACGCGGTGAAGGAAGTGCTCGAGATGACCCGCGGCGGCGTGCACCACGCCTTCGAGGCCATCGGCCTGTCCAAGACCGCCGAGCAGGCCTTCAACATGCTGCGCCGGGGCGGCACGGCCAACATCATCGGCATGATCCCGATCGGCCAGAACGTGACCCTGCCGGGCGCCGCCTTCCTGGGCGAGAAGCGCATCCAGGGCTCGCTGATGGGCTCCAACCGCTTCCCGGTCGACATGCCCCGCCTGGTGGACTTCTACATGTCGGGCAAGCTCAAGCTCGACCAGATGATCTCCCAGCGCATCCGGCTGGACCAGGTCAACGAGGGCTTTGACGACATGAAGAAGGGCGGCCTCGCCCGCTCGGTCATCGTTTTCGACTGATCCTGTGTGACCATACGAAACGGGGGCCTCGCCTTACGGCGGGGCCCTTTTTCGTGGGCGGCCTCAGAGGAGGGAGAGGGCCTTCTCAGGGGGCCGGCAGACGGCGACGCCGCGCGGACCCTCGACCACCGGCCGCTCGACCAGGATGGGCTCGCGCACCATCGCGGCGGCGAGGGTCGCTTCGCTTACGTCGGGGGCGGTCAGGCCCAGCGCCTCGGCCGCGCCGCCGCGTGTGCGCAGGAAGGCCCGCAAGGGGACCCCGGCGCGTGCGGCCAGGGAGGTCAGCTGGGCCTCGGTCCACCCGGCCTTGAGATACTCCACGACACGGGGCTCGACACCCTTCTCCCGCAGCAGGGACAGGGTGTTGCGCGACGTCCCGCAGGCCGGGTTGTGATAGATGACCACCTCGGACACGGCTTCTTCCTTCGTCACCACGTGTAGGTCGCCTCCGCCCGGACGAGGGCGGTGTCGCTGTCGCCGAAGGCCATTTCCCTCGGGCCCCGGGCTGGCAGGGGCGCCAGCTGGGCCGGCCAACTTCCCGAGCGGGCCAGGGTGCGGACCTCCAGGGCGCCGGGACCCGCCGGCTGGAACTCAATGATCAGGGTCTCCGGCGGCGCCTGCAGGCGGATCCGGTTCCAGACCCCCGGAGCGGCCAGGAGGCCAGCGCGCCGTCCGTTGACCGTGACCGCCGTCGCCAGGGTGTTGCTGCGCAGGTCCAGGGTCAGTTCGGCGGCGTCGACCGGCGGCCGGATCACCAGCCGCTGGCGGTCACCGTCGAGGCCGGAAAGGGACAACTCAGCGCCCTTCAGGGGCGCCGGTCGTGCGGGCGCCGCCCAGAAGTCCCTGCGCGCGACCAGCTCGTCCGTGGTCCGGGAGGGCCTTCCGCCATCACGGGCAAGGACGTCGGCCGTCCACTTCGAAAGTCGCGGCTCTGTGGAGATCAGCAGGGCTCCGGCGGCGCCCGCGTCCTGGAGGTGCTGGACAATCGTGACCTGGGGATATCGCTCGCTCCACGGCGGGCTCATCCGAAGGAAGATGGCGAGGCCGAGGCCCGCGGCCAGCATCCCGGCGGCGACAAGCCCGGCCTGGACCTGCCTCTGATCGGGCTCCGTGGCGTCGTGGGCGAGGGGCCAGAGGCAGAGGGCGGCGAGCCAGACGAAGAGGGCCAGCACGGCGGGCAGGTCGAGCCCCAGGAAGACGCCGTGGGCGTATCCCAGGATCCAGGCGGTCACCGGCGTCGCGACCAGGGCTCCCGCAACGAGTGTGATCCAGGACCGGGGGCTGGCGCCGAGCGTTGTCACGGCGGCCAGCAGGCTGGCCGCCAGCAGGGGCCAGGCGACCAGGAAGGCGGCCGCGGGGGCGACCACCTGCAGCGCCAGGGCGACCACCAGGCCGGTCAGCAGCATCCCGGTCCAGGCCGGAGCCACCCGCACAGGGGGCCCGAAGGTCATGAAGCCCGCGACGGCGGCGGCGACGCCCAGGGCCACGGCGGCGATGTCCCATCCGAAAGGAAGGGCCGCGGCGCCGGCGGCCAGGGCCAGGGCTCCCGCCTGAAGGCGGCTCCGGCCACGCGCCGTGAAGCGCGGCGCCAGTAACAGGACGCCCAGGCCAATGAGCAGGAGGGCCGTCTCCCAGGTCGTCACGGGGGCCAGGAGCGATCTCTGCTCGAGGAAGCCGGCCCCCTCCGTCGCCACCCGGCGCGCCAGGTGCATCAGGGCGCCCGAGAGGAGAAGGATGTAGACGGCGGCGCCTGCGCCGCGGACCACGCCGGGGGCGTCAAGGAGACCGTTTCGGCGAGCGTTGCGGACGGCGAGGGCCAGCAGGCCGGCGCAGCCGGCAAGGACCAGCCAGCCCATAGCTGCGGGATAGGCGATCAGCAGGTCCCCGAAGACATGGGAAAAGACCTGGTCCGCCCCCCTAGCCGGAAGGGTGGGGGACTGGGAAAGGTCCAGCGCGACCGCCGTGACCTGGTCGCCCATGTGCTGGAGGCTTCCGGGGTCCAGGTTGGCGGGGGTCGATGTGGCGGCGTGGTAGTCGAACTGCCGGCCGATGAAGGCGAAGTTCAGGCCGTCGACCCGCGCGGCCCGGGAAACGGTGAAGTCGGTGTCGTTCGGCATCGCCGAATAGAGCAGGACCGAGAGGGAGGAGGCCGAGGGCTGGCTGGCCGTCCGCTGCAGGAGGTCGATGGTCCCCTGGTTCCGGTCGCCGGTCTGGAACATCTGCACCTGGCCGCCGCCACCCCTCGCCTCCATGTTGACCAGGAAGCCGATGCGGCCGGCCAGGGGATGGCGGGCGAAAAAGGCCTCCGCGCCCAGGAGCCCGGCCTCCTCGCCATCCGTGATGAGAAAGATGACGTCCCGCGCGGGCGTTCCGCGCGCCTTCAGAACCCGGGCTATCTCCAGCGCCGCGGCGACGCCAGCCGCGTCATCGGCGGCCCCAGGCGAGCCGGGCACGCTGTCGTAATGCGCCATCAGGGCGAGGGCGGGCGCAGACCGGTTGCGTCCGGGAAGGACCCCGATGATGTTCTCGATCCGGCCGCCGAGGAAGACGGGTTGCTTAATCCGCGTGACCTTGCGGAGGCTGAGGTCGGCCTGGACCTGGGGCGAAAGGCCCAGGGCGGTCATTCGCGAGACGATGTAGTCGCGCGCCCGGGCGTTCTCCACGGAGCCGGTGGGATGGGGCTCCCTGGCGATCACGCCCACGTCCGTCAGCGCCCGGCCCGCAGAGAAGACCTCCGCCGGCGCAGTCGCCGGCTTTGGCGACGGCGGTCTGGCCGCAACCAGGGCCAGGATCAGCGCGACGACCAGGGTGAGGCCGAGAACGGCGAGCCGGTTCATCTTCATTTCCCTCCCCCGGGAACGACGGCCGAACTTATCGCGGCGTCCGCCGGAAACAAGAACGCCCGCCTTGCGGGCGGGCGCTCATAGACCATGTCGGGTCCTGAGGTCAGGCGGCGGCCTGGCCCTCCATGGGATCGCGCAGCACATAGCCGCGGCCCCAGACCGTCTCGATGTAGTGCTTGCCGTCGGCGGCGGCCGCCAGCTTCTTGCGCAGCTTGCAGATGAAGACGTCGATGATCTTCAGTTCGGGCTCGTCCATGCCGCCATAGAGGTGGTTCAGGAACATTTCCTTGGTCAGCGTCGTGCCCTTCCGGAGGGAGAGGAGCTCCAGCATCTGGTATTCCTTCCCGGTCAGGTGAACGCGGTTGTTGTTCACCTCCACCGTCTTGGCGTCGAGGTTCACAAGGATGTCGCCGGTGCGGATAACGGACTGGGCGTGGCCCTTGGACCTGCGGACCACCGCGTGGATCCGGGCGACCAGTTCATCCTTGTGGAAGGGCTTGGTCATGTAGTCGTCGGCGCCGCCGCCGAGCGTCTTGACCTTGGTGTCGATCTCGGACGTGCCCGAGAGGATCATGATCGGGGTGTCGATCTTGCCGACCCGCAGGTTCCGCAGCACGTCCATGCCGCTCATGTCCGGCAGGTTCAGGTCGAGGAGAATGAGGTCGTAGTCGTAAATCTTGCCCAGATCGACGCCTTCCTCCCCCAGGTCGGTCGAATAGACGTTGAATCCTTCCGACTTAAGCATCAATTCAATGCTCTGAGCCGTCGCGCTGTCATCCTCGATCAGCAAAACGCGCATACCTGCCTCCTTGCCCCTCTCGCTCCAGCCCTGATTCGGTTCTCGATAGGGGCCAGCAGCATCACCCTGCCAGACGGTTAATTTAAGAAAGGTTAACGTCGGTAACCTTGACGGCGAAATCGTTAACCCGCTTCGCGAATCACCGGCAAGGCGAACTTCGGTGAAGCGTCCTGCTGGTCGGTTGAATCTTTTGTGATTGGACAAACAAGGCGAACGCATGTGGCTCGCCCGGACTGGCGCAGGGCGCGCTAAGGCCCATATTTGTGCGATCCGGCGGGTGGGCCGGCGCTTGGGAGACCCGCAAATGTCCTCGGATCTGGACGCCGATCCCGGTCCTGTGATCCTGGCCGAGGCCGGGGCCGGCCTGTCTCTCTCGGAGCGTTGCAGCGAAGCAGATCTCTCTGCGCCACTGGAAGCGCTGCCGCCTCAACCGTTCAGTCTGTCAGATGAGGTGCGTCTTCATCCTGGCCGAAGCCTAGGCGCTGTGCTTCTTGGAGGGGTGGCGCTGGGCTTCATTCTGGGCCGAACGCTTGGCCGTCTGAAGACGGGGCCCCAGAGAGTCTGAGGCAGGCTTCTGGATGCCGTCTTCACAGCCGATTAAGCCTGTAGGAAACAAGCTGCAGAGATGAGTCGCCTCCTGGAGTCCGAGACTTGCAGAATCTGGTTGAGGCCGTCGAGAAGCTGGATCCGTTAGTGGTGACCGGACGGGTCGCGGCCGTCTCGGGCCTGCTCATTGAGGCCCGCGGCGGCATGACTCGCTTGGCGGTTGGCGCACGGGCCGCGATCCAGAGAAGAGGCGCCCCGCCCCTTCCGGCGGAGGTTGTCGGCTTTCGCGACAAGCGGGCCCTCCTAATGCCCTTTGGACCCGTTGAAGGCGTTGCGCCCGGAGCGGTGATCCAGATCGAAACCGAGGGCTCCAGTGTCCGGCCGACGACGGCTTGGCTGGGGCGGATTGTAAATGCCTTCGGAGAGCCGATTGACGGAAAGGGGCCGCTGCCCCGGGGGCTCGCCGCCTATCCGCTTCGGGCCGCCCCTCCGCCCGCCCACGCGCGAGATCGAGTCGGAGCCCGCCTCGACCTCGGGGTCCGCTCCATGAATGTCTTCACGACCTGCTGTCGCGGGCAGCGCCTCGGAGTCTTTGCAGGATCCGGCGTCGGTAAGTCCGTCCTGCTTTCGATGCTCGCCCGCCAATCCGAATGTGACGCTGTCGTCGTCGGGCTGATCGGAGAACGAGGCCGAGAGGTGCGTGAGTTCATCGAGGAGACCTTGGGCGAAGAGGGCCTCAGGCGCGCGGTGGTCGTCGTCGCCACCTCCGATGAACCGGCCCTTAAGAGACGTCAGGCGGCCTACATGACCCTTGCGATCGCCGAGTACATGCGAGATCAGGACCTGGAAGTCCTTTGTCTCATGGACTCCGTGACGCGCTTCGCCATGGCGCAGCGCGAGATCGGCCTGGCGGCGGGTGAGCCGCCGACCACGAAGGGCTACACCCCGACGGTGTTCACCGAGCTCCCCAAGCTGCTTGAGCGCGCGGGTCCTGGGCCGATCCGTCCTGATGGGGCGAGGGCAGGGCCCATCACGGGCCTCTTCACGGTTTTGGTGGACGGGGATGACCACAATGAGCCCATCGCTGATGCTGTGCGGGGCATTCTCGACGGCCACATCGTCATGGAGCGCGCCATTGCTGAGCGGGGCCGCTTCCCCGCCATCAACGTCCTGAAGTCCATCAGCCGGACCATGCCGGGCTGTCAGGACACCCGCGAGCGGGAGATCGTCAGGGATGCGCGCCAGGTTCTCTCAGCCTACGCCAACATGGAGGAGCTGATCCGGATCGGCGCCTACAGGACCGGCTCTGATCCGCTCGTCGACAGAGCGATCACTCTGAACCCGGCGGTGGAGGCCTTCCTGGGTCAGGACAAGGATGAGGTGACCAGCCTCTCGGACTCATTCTCGCGCCTTGAGCAGATTCTCTCGAGCGTCGCCTCGTGAGCTGGGAGCAGAGCCTGATCCGGATCTCCGGCTATGAGGTTGAGACTCGACAGAAGCGTCTCGCAGAAGTCGTGACTCGGCGGGAGGCCGCCGAGATGCGGCTCGTGATGCTGGAGGCTGAGATCGAGGCTGAGATCGCCTACATCCGAAGTGACCCCCTCGCCGCCTTTCACCAGGCGGCATATCTGGCCGAAAGCAAGGCGCGGCGGGGCAGAATGCTCTCCGAGATCGACACGGTCCTGACGGAGGAGCTGGGGGCCCGCGACGCTCTTGCGGAGGCCTTTGAGGCTCAGAAGAAGTACGAACATGTTGCAGCAGGCATCGCCCAGAGACGTGCGCTGGAGGTCGCCCGACGTGAGACTGCAGAGCTGGACGAACTGGGCATTCGCCAGGCGAGCCGACCATCAGCTGGCGCGAGCGGATAGCTAATCGCTGGCTGTCGGAGGGGTCAGATCGGAATCGCTTGCCCGACGCAGGGCGTGGATGTCGTCGCTGAGGCGGAAAAGCGCGACATACAGTTCACAGAAGGCCCGCCAGAGCAGGGCCAGAATCCCGATCACCAATGCCCCGCCGACCAGCACGCCGATGCCCAGAAGGAAGCCGAAGGGGGATTGCTCGCGAAGCGCTACGCCCACGGCCGTACCGATGAAGCCAAAACCGACCAATGCGGTGATGCCAAGGCCCGACCAGTAGATGAGATGGATCACCTGCCGGGTCATGAGGGTCTCGAAGGACATCAGCTCCCAGAGCAGGTCGGGGGTAAACCTTGCCGGCCGGCTATTCGGTTTCAGGTCAAACATCAGCTTTCCATGGGCTGGACGGCGCCGGCGCGGGAGGCGTTTTTGCTAAGCCTGCTTCCTTCAGGCGAAGTATCTGAAGGGGAAAACAGGCTGTAAATCCATTATGTTAAATCAGTTTTCGATCCGATAACCGGTTCCCACTTAGCGGAACATGATCTAGCAGCACCTCGGTCGGCCTGCAACAAGGGTGGCGGTGATCGGTCGGCGCCCGTCATATCACGCCCACTGTCTTCAAACGGGTTCGCGGGTGAACTTCATTCTGGCTCATGACCGGGGTTTGACCCCGGAACCGCTCGATGAGCGAGCGGACGAAGGGGCGGATGCCGGGGCTGGTCAGCAGCACGGGGGACTCCCCGGTCTGGGCCGCCCGCTCGAAGGCTTCACCCACAGAACGGATGAACTCCTGAAGTCGCGAAGGGGCCATGGAGAGTTGTCGATCCTCACCCGTTCCCACCAGCGACTCGGCGAAAGCCGACTCCCACTCCGGTGAGAGAGTGACGATCGGCAGGGCGCCGTCGTCGCCGCGGTGGGCGAAGCACAGTTGCCGGCTCAGCCGGGTCCGGACCTGCTCGACCAGATTTGTCAGGGAGCCGCTGTGCGGCGCCGCTTCGCTCAAACCCTCCAGGATGGAGGCCAGGTCGCGGATCGAGACACGTTCGCGCAGCAGGGCTTGAAGGACGCGCTGGATGGTTGTCACCGACACGACCGATGGAATGATGTCGTCGACAAGTTTCTTCTGTTCCGCCGGCATGTCGCGGAGCAGCTTCTGGACTTCCGCGTACGAAAGCAGGTCCGGCATGTTGTCCTTGAGGATCTCGGTCAGGTGTGTGGTCAGCACCGTCGCAGGGTCAACCACGGTATAGCCGCGGAACGCCGCCTCTTCCCTCAGTCCTTCCTCTATCCAGGTCGCCGGCAGGCCGAAGGCAGGCTCTCGCATGTGTTCGCCCGGGAGCTCGACCTGTCCTCCGCGTGGGTCCATCGCCATCAGCGAGCCGAGGCGGACCTCGCCGACTCCGGCCTCCAGCTCCTTGATGCGGATGAGGTAGTTCTGCGATCCCAGCCTCATGTTGTCGAGGATTCGCACTGGCGGCATGACAAAGCCGTACTCAGACGCCAGCGTCTTGCGAAGGGCCTTGATCTGATCGGTCAGTCGCCGGCCCTCAAGATCGTTGATCAGCGGCAGAAGGCCGTATCCCAGCTCGATCTTGATCTCGTCGATGGCCAGGGTCTGGCTGATGGGCTCCTCTGTATCCTGCGGCGCGCCCCCTGGATCCTCAACGCCGAGCATCTCAGCGAGGGGGACGGCTGAGGATCGTCGCCAGGCGAGAACGGCGGCGCCGATCGAGAGTGCGGCAAAAGGAAGGACCGGCATGCCGGGAATGAGGGCGAGGACACCGGAAGCGGCCGACACCATGCCCAGGCTGATCGGATTCATCGCCAGCTGGGTCACCAGGGCCTGGTCGGTCGAGCCGTCCACACCCGCGTTGGAAACCAGGAAGCCAGCGGCGATGGAGACGATCAGGGCCGGAATCTGCGTCACCAGGCCGTCGCCGATCGTCAGGAGGGTATAGGTCGAGGCGGCCTCGCCGATCGGCATTTCATGCTGGAAGACACCGATCAGGATTCCGCCGATGATGTTGATGGCGACAATGATCAGACCGGCGATCGCATCGCCACGCACGAACTTAGAGGCGCCGTCCATCGAGCCGAAGAAGGTCGATTCCTGCTCCAGCTCTTTTCGCCGGCGACGGGACTCGTCCTGGTCGATAAGGCCTGCGGAGAGGTCGGCGTCGATGGCCATCTGTTTGCCCGGCAGCGAGTCCAGGGTGAACCGCGCTGCGACTTCGGCAATCCGGCCGGAGCCCTTGGTGATGACGATGAAGTTCACGATCACCAGGATGGCGAAGACGATGATGCCGATCGTGAAGCTGCCGCCGGTCATCAGGCGACCGAAGGCTTCAATCACCTGTCCGGCGCCATGCACGCCCTCGTGGCCATGAGCCAGGATAAGCCGTGTCGACGCCACGTTCAGTGCGAGGCGGAACAGGGTGGTGACCAGCAGGACGGTCGGGAAGGACGTGAATTCCAGCGGCTTCTTGATGAACAGGGACGTCATCAGGATCAGAATGGACGAGGCTAGGGAGATCGCCAGCAAGGCGTCCAGCAGGAAGGCCGGAACGGGAATGATCAGCAGGACCAGGACAGCGATGACGCCCAGGGCAAGGGCTACCTCGCCCCGGACCAGCCACTTGATCATCTGGTTCGGCGTCAGTCGCCGCGGGGAAGGCCGGGCCAGGATTGCGTCGGACACGTATCCGCTCCTTAAGCTGCGCTTGCGCCCATCTGCGGGGCGGGAACATTCACACCCGCCTCGGCGTACTCCTTGAGTTTGTTCCTGAGCGTCCGGATCGAGATCCCGAGGATATTCGCCGCGTGGGTGCGGTTACCGAGGCAGTGCTCCAGGGTCTCAATGATCAGCTGCTGTTCCATGGCCGCTACGGTCTGTCCCACAAACCCCCGGGAGACCGCCTCCGCCGCGCTGGCGGCGGCCTGCGCGGTCCGCGCTGCGGGGTCTGCGGGGCCAAGCGGCTGGCCGTCCGGAAGTCGAACGGCCGCTTCGTCGATCTCCGGGCCGTTCGCAAGGAGAACGGCGCGGTGCATGGCGTTCTCCAGCTCCCGGACATTGCCCGGCCATTTGTGAGCCAGAAGCCTTCGACGCGATTCTGCAGAAAGGGTCTTTTCGGGAAGGCCGTTTGCGGCGGCGTACTTGCGAATAAAGAACTCTGCCATTGGGAGGACGTCGCCGGGCCTCTCACGCAGCGGCGGCAGCCGCAGGTTCACCACGTTGAGCCGGTAGAGAAGATCCTCACGGAAGGCGCCCTCCCGAACCGCCTGAGCCAGATCGCGGTTTGAGGTCGCCAGGATCCGGATGTCCACCTTGACGGGCTGTGAACCACCGACCCGGTCGATCTCCCGCTCCTGGATCGCCCGGAGAAGCTTGGCCTGCAGTCGGGCGTCCATTTCTGAGATTTCGTCCAGGAGCAGGGTGCCCCCATTGGCTTCCTCGAACTTACCGATCCGGCGGGCGAGGGCGCCGGTGAAGGCGCCTTTCTCATGGCCGAAGAGTTCACTTTCGAGCAGGTTCTCGGGGATCGCCGCGCAATTCACGGAAATGAAGGGTTTGCTGCTCCGGCGGGACTTCTGATGGACATGACGGGCGACAACCTCCTTGCCCGAACCGCTTTCACCCGTGATCAGGATGGAGGCCTCCGACGCGGCTACCTGTTCGGCCATGGCGATCACAGCCCGCATCGCGGCGTCTCCTGCAATCATAGGGCGGTTGTCATCGGACACCGCGGCCAGGACAGCTGCGATCATCTCGGCATCGGGTGGTAGCGGAATAAACTCCTTGGCGCCGGCCCGAATGGCGTCCGCCGCCTTGCGAGCATCGGGATCGACGCCGCAGGCGACGACGGGCGCCCGGATGCGTTCAGCTTCGTTGGCGGCGATGAGTGCACCGATGTCGAGGTTATAGTCCACCAGCAGGAGGTCGGCGCCTTGACCTGCCCTCAGAGCCTGGGTCGCTGCGGCTATGGTCTCCACATGGCTGACCTTGGCCCCCTGCGACATCGCCATCTTAACGGCGGCCGCCATTTGCCCATTCAGTTGTCCGACGACCAGAAGTCGCATGTGTCAGTCTCCGTTGCGGTCTCCGGGTCGTCAGACCTGGGTGTCGCCGTCCTTGATGATTTCCGTCATGGTGACGCCCAGGCGTTCATCAACGATGACGACCTCTCCGCGCGCCACGAGGCGGTTGTTGACGTAGATATCGATAGCCTCGCCAACCCGGCGATCCAGGTCGAGCACACTCCCCGAGTTGAGCTGGAGCAGCTGGGAAACGCTGAGCGTGGCGCGCCCGAGGACCGCCGAGATGGAAACCGGGACATCGAAGATCGGGGCGAGGTCCGTCGCCGTCTTCTCGCCGTCGTCCGCGCCCGGTCCAGCGTCGGCGTCAGGCCCCAACTCATCGAGCTCGAGTTCGTTCTCACTCATGATGTCCTAGCCTTTCCCATCGGGAACCAGGGGTTCAGCATGCAGTCCCTCCGCCGCCAGAGCGGCCTTAAGTGCGTCCCAAATCCGCTGGCCGGCTGCAACCGGGTCGTAGCTCGCCGAGCCATCCCCAAAATCGAGGGTGAAGGCGGCTCCCGACAGCCCGGCGTCATCGCGGACCAAGATCTTTCCGGCAAAGCCCGCCGCGGCGGCTGTTTCGGAGAGTATCTCCTGGAGCCCTTCGCTTTGCCCCGGTGCAACGGCGACCAGCAGTCGCGGTTCAGACTCAATCTCCCGCGCCAGACTCTCTAACGCATTCTGGATCGCCGCCCGGGGAAACATGTCCATAACCTCACCGGCGATGGCGCGGGCACAGGCGAGGGCAAGGGCTGCAGAGCCCTCGCGATGCGCCTGGGCGACTTGGGCCAATCCTCCCAGCCCCTTCTCGGCGCTACGGGCGATCTCCGACAGGGCCTGGGCCTGGGCGCGGGCGTGGATCGCGGTCACATCCGCCAGCGCCTTCTGCTCCCCCTCTGCGAAGGCGCGTGCGCGAATGCCCTCCACCTCCTCGGCGGAGAAGTAGCGCTTTGGTCTCGGCGCGGCGTGCGTAACGTTCCCGCCGCCGTCAAAGACGGTGTCGAAGCCGAATTTCTCGAGGATGGGTTCAGACATCAGTAGATCAACTCATCATCACCGCTGGAGCCCGCAAGCATGATCTCACCGCTCTGGGCCAGATCCTTGGCGCTCTGAACCATGGCCATCTGGGCCTGATCCACGTCCCGAAGTCGCACTGGCCCCATATTCTCCATGTCTTCCCGGAGTATCCGCGCTGCGCGTTCGGACATGCACGAGAAGAAGAGGTTCCTCAGATCCTCCGAGGCTCCCTTCAACGCCAGGCCGATCTGCCCCTTGTCGACCGCACGAAGAAGGGTCTGGATTCCCCCGGGATCCAGCTTGGCAAGATCTTCAAAGACAAACATCAGAGCCCGGATGCGCTCAGCACTGTCGCGATTGCGCTCTTCCAGGGCCGAGATGAAGCGGCCTTCGGTCTGCCGGTCGAAGGAGTTGAAGATCTCGGCCATCATCTCATGGCTGTCGCGCTTGGAGGTACGCGCCAGATTCGACATGAACTCTGTGCGGAGGGTCTGCTCAATCCTGTCGAGGATCTCCCTTTGGACCGGCTCCATCCGCAACATGCGGGTGACGCACTCCATGGCGAAATCTTCGGGCAGGGCTCCGAGGACCCTTGAGGCGTGATCGGGCCTGATCTTGGAAAGCACCACGGCAACCGTCTGCGGGTACTCATTCTTCAGATAGTTCGCCAGTACGCTTTCACTGACATTTCCCAGCTTGTCCCACATGGTGCGGCCAGCCGGACCCCGGATTTCCTCCATGAGGCTCTCGACCTTATCCGGGTCGAGAAAGGAGGAAAGAAGTCTCTGTGTCTGCTCGAAAGAGCCCATGACCGTGCCGCCGCCCGACACGTTTGAGATGAAATCGACGAGTAGAGACTCGACCACGGAGGACTGCACATTTCCGAGGGTAGCCATGGCCTGGGAAACCTCGCGAACCTCCTGCTCATCCAGCATCTGCCAGATGGCGGTGTGCTCCTCGCCCAGGGTAAGCAGCACGATGGCGGCCTTCTCCGGTCCCGTCAGCTGCGAGATCTCGGTGATCGTCCCGGGTCTGCCAGGCGCCCTGCTCATGCGGACTGATGCAGCCAGGTGCGGAGCATGGCTACTGACTCCTCAGGGTGAGATTGCACGAACTCAGCGACGCGCTTGATCGAGCTCGTCTTCACCTGGCCTTCGATCCGGGCGATCTCGATCCTCTGCTCCATTTCGGTCGGATCTGGACCCGGCAAGGCGAGCGGTTCACCGGTGGAGGGATCTGACGGCAGCATTATGGCCTGGTCCGCCCCGGGCATAAGGCGGGTGACGCCGGTCTTGAGGCCTGAGCCGCTGCCGAAGAGTGGGCGGACCACGAAGAAGATGGCCAGGAGCGCGACGATCAGCAGGATGACCCATTGGACCAGCTGCATGATGTCATTCTTGTCGAAGCCCATGAGCGGATTGGCTGTCACCACTCCGCCTCCAAGCCCACCGGCGTTCGGAAACTGCACATTGATCACCGTCACCTGATCACCGCGCTGGGAGTCAAAGCCCACAGCGGTGCGAACCAGCTGCTCGATCCTCTGCATTTCAGCCGCCGGGCGAGGGCTGTACGCTCCGGGCTTGCCGTCCTCTCCTGCAGGAGCCGTGATCCCGTCCACGGCGACCGCCACCGACAGCCGCTTGACCTGTCCAGGTTCTTTGACCTCGGTTCGGATGGTCTTGGAGATATCGTAGTTCGTGGTGGTTCCCGTGCGCCCGGAGTTCGAGGAGATCAGACCATCTGGATTTGGCGGCGCCCCGGGTATGTTGGCCGCCGCCGTTACCTGACCGGTCTGATTGGGCTGGTTCTCATTCGCATTCTCCTCGCTGGTCGTTTCCGAACGGACCACCTGACCGTCCGGATCGAAGGTCTCCTGCTGGATCGTCACCTGTGACAGGTCGAGCTCGGCCGTCACATTGACCCGAGCCTTGCCCTGGCCGACAACGCCCTCGACCATGGTCTTGATGGTCTTCGCAATGCGCGCCTCGACGGCGGACTTTAGACCATCAGCGGCCATCGCATCGCCTTCAGCGCCCCCCGACAGGGTCTTGGCATGTTGGTCGACCACGGTGACCCGATCGGGCTTCATGTTGGGTACGGCGCCCGCGATCAGGTTCTGAATCGCGCGGACCTGATCAGGTGACGGCTCGCGGGCGCCCACGGAGATGCTGACCGAGGCGGAAGGGTGCTGGATCTCGTCTTCAAAGAGCTCCTTCTTGGGCATAACGAGGTGCACCCGAGCAGAGTTGACGCCGTCGAGGCTCTGAATGGTGCGCGCAAGCTCTCCCTCCAGCGCCCGCTGGCGATTGAGCTGCTGGACAAAATCTGTCTGCCCAACCAGGCTTGACTGGTCGAAAATCTCATACCCGACCGATCCTGCTGTTGGCAGACCCTCGCCCGAAAGAAGTAGGCGAGTCGATGCGACCTGATCACGGGCGACCATGATGGTTGAGCCGTCACCCTTGGCTTCGTAACGGATGTTGGCCTGGTCTAGCGCCCTGGTGATCTCACCAGCCTCTTTGAGGTCCAGGTTGGAGTAGAGTAGGGCGTTGGGTTGGTTCATGTTCATAAACACGGCGGCGAGCGCTGCGGCGGTGCCTACCCCGATACCCGCAAAGGCGGCGAGGCGGCCAAGGCCGAATCTCTGCAATGCGGCGAAGATCCCGTTCACGGTCCGCAGTCTCCCCCGTCGGCCGCACGGTGTGAATTTCCTGCCGACGTATAGGCAGGAATTACCCAGTAGTTGGTAAACGAGAGGTTTACATCGAAGCTAGCCGCCCCCGTGCCCGTCTAGCTGGACCAGGGCGACAATCCCCCCCACAGGCCGAGAAGCAGGCCGAAGAGCAACGACACCAGGACGGTCACTGTGAATCCCGCACGTCGCAACGGAGTCCAGCTGTCAAGCCTGCGACCACTCCGGAGCACCAGGGGCAGAAGAGCGGCGCTGACGACTGTCAAGAGGGTGGCCACCAGGGCGCATGCCGAGGCGGCCAGAAGCATCAGGCCCGGCCAGTCGAAGATCAGCTCGCTTTCCTGCTTTGTGGCGCCCCAGGCTAGAAACAGGGCGATCGCCGACAACCAGAGAATCGACTGAAGCCCCTGGAGCAGGCCTGCGCGGCTCTGGACCGGGGTCTGCCGGAAGTCCCTACGGTTCCGGAGAAGAACGGAGCCCAAGGTCAGAAGGGCGGTCAGACCGGTCCCCGCCGCTGCTCCGCCGAGAAGGAGAGTGTGACTCCAGAACGGCGTCCGTTCATAAACCTGCGTATTGAGAGACGTCAGAATCCTGTTTGTCCGCCCGCCTTCAAGAATGAAGATGCGTCGGTCCCAGCCGGTATCTGAAATAAAGCGCCCCGCATCAGCCGGCCCCTCTGGGACCCAGGACTGTATCCGCCTCCCCTCACGGGTGAGCAATCGCCCCTCTGGCGTCACCTCCACTCTGAGCTGCCCGTTCAGGCGCTCCAGCATGCCTTCCAGACCCGAATAGGCTCGCCGGGTGCCCAGGTAGCGCCCCTCATAAGCTCGCCGGTAACTGTACAGGTCAGATGCGGGCGGCCGGGGCCAGGCGCCGGGACGTCCTACAATCTCTTCAATCACGCGGGAGGCGAATCTTTGCGTCAAAGCGCGCCCTGTATCCGTGTTGGTGCTGACGAAAATCCCCAGCCCCAATTCGGGTACAAGGGTCATGTTTGTCATGAAGGTCAGGGTGGCGCCATCGTGGCCGAACCCAGAGAGGTCGCCGGGGAGAGAGTAGGCGATAAAGCCGTGCCGCCAATTGTTAACTCCGGCAGGCGTCCGTTGCAGCGGGGTTTGAAGCGCGCGCTCGGTGAGATCTCCGAACACACGACCCTCGCCTACCCGGCCGCCGTTTAGAAGGGCGATCATGTACCGGGCCATATCGTCGGCTGTAGAGGAGGCTGAGCCAGCGGGCGCGATCTGGCCGATATACTCGAAGGGCTGTGATTGGAACGCGAAACCATTCCAGGAATATCCCTCCGACAGGTCTGCAGACAGTGCTGCGGACATTGGAGCGGGCAGGTCATCTCGCTTTAGCCGAGGTTCGCGGAACGTCGTGCGCCCCATGCTCAGGGGGCGGAAGAGATCTTCCTCCGCCAATTGCTCAAAGCCCTTGCCTGCGGTCCAGGCCGCCGCCTCCCCCGCGAGCGCCGCGCCGAAATTGGAATAGCTTGAAAGCTGGCCTGTCGGACGCACCCTCCGGGGGCGTTCCTGGCGCAAATACGTCTCGAGAGGACGGATCCTGTCAGGGTCCCGTTCGAACAGGTGTCCCAACGCCCGGTCCTCAAATCCGCTCGAATGGGACATCAGGTTGCGGAGGGTGACGGGCGACGTGAAACCCTGGTCGCGGACGTGTACCGCCTCCGGCAGGAAGAGGTTGATAGGGGCGTCCAGCCGCAAGCGTCCAGCCTCGGCCTCTTTGAGCACGATGAGCCAGGTGAAGGTCTTGGAGACCGAACCCAGGCGGAAGAGGGTCCGATCCGGATCCACGGGGCGCCAAGGGGAAAGGTCGGCCGCCCCGTAGCCCTTCTTCACGAGAATCTTTCCGTCCTGGACAATGGCGACTGTGGCGCCAACGATATGATCCTGAACCAGCGAATCCCGGACGATCCCGTCAACAAAGGCTTCCAGTTCCACCGCCGGCGGTGTTGACCGCGTGATCACTGGAGGCGCGGACGGAGCCTGAGCCAGACGCGACTGGGCGAAGGCCGGCGCCGATAGGTGAAGACTCGACAGGGCGGAAAGTCCGACCCACAGGGCGAGAGCGCGAAGCAGGCTCATGGCCCAGACCTGGCTGGGAAGGCGTGCAGGGGCAAGAGGGGTTTGAGTTGAGGCCCGATGTATACCTGTGGCTCAGAGGCCGGGCGGACCCCCTCCCGGATCTCCCGCTTCGCAACGCAGGACCGGACCAAGTTCGCGAGACTACCGAAGTCCGCAGCGGAGCCCGTGCTCTGCAAGAAGCACTCGTCGAAAAAGGGGTACAGATTGGATTCCCCGCAACCAAAGGAGGTCCTGTCCGGCCGCGCTGCGGTCATCACCATTCGGGTGGCGCCGCCGAGGTCCGGAATGAACACACCGGAGAAGCAGGCCGAGATCACGGCGATGGTCGGGCGTGCGCCACACGTCCGGTCAAGCATGGCCGCCAGGATACCCGGTGGGAGGATGGACTGGTCAATGACGGCGCCCTGAGGAACTCCGTGCGTCGTCAAGTAGATGAGGCAGCCATCAGGCGTTCGTGCGGCGAGCCCTCGCAGACCCTCAAAGATCGACCGGATGTCCGACTTGGCCAGTTTCTCCCTATCGTAGCGTTCCGGGCGAACGGAGTACTGGACGATATTGACCGGGTCGAAGCCCAGCCGGACCAGCTCAGCGGACACATCACGACGAGCGTTGTCGAAGGCTTCGGTCGGACCTCCATTGGAGCCCTTCCAGTCTCCGGCGATCACCATCGCACCCCAGTTCCGAAAGGGAGACTCCGCCGCCGCCCGCTCTGCAACCGCCTGCAGAAGGGCGATAACGATGAGGACCGAGAAGACCCGAAGGCGCATCTACTTCTTGTACGACTTGAAGGGCGTTGGAACCGCTGTTCCCGTGGCCTTGGCCAACAACCGACCCTCGGGATCGTAGAGCTCCCCCTCGGTGAAGGCCAGGGTTCGTCCCCACTTGGCCACCCGACCGACGCCACAGATCAGTCCCGGTTGGGCGGGACGGAAGAAGGACGTCTTCATCTCCGCCGTGGGTGCGACATGCGTCATGCCCGAGGCCACCATACAGGCGACCGACATACACTCATCCAGCATGGCGCAGAGGTAGCCGCCCTGGATCTGCTTCATCGGATTCAGAAGCAGGTCCGCCCGCGCCTCGAACGTGACCTCCACGGACTTCTGCGCCTGGTTCACCGCAGTGATCCTTAATCCCAGTGTCTGGGAACCGGTCGGCTGGTTCTTGCTCCTTTGGAAGCGGTCGAGGATCGCCTCGTCCGTCAGGGGATCAGCGCCCTCTGCGACTTCGATCTCCTGGGTTTTCTCGGACACGAGGGGCCTCACTTCTTGCGGAAATGGTCGAGGGAAACAACGTTCGGCGTGCCGTCTGCGCGAGGCTCCAAGGGGGGCTCCGCGACCCGCCCAACCTCCGCGATCACTGTATCGGGTGGCGTGTCAGACTCAAACTGCAACAGAAACTGCACGCTGGGGTCGTAGAAGCGGGTCAAGGCGGCGTAGGGCACCACAAGGGACTGAGGACGTCCGCCAAACTTCAGGGTCACCCCGAAAGACTGGTCACCGACTTCCAGGTCCCAGAACTGGTTCTGGAGGACGATTGTCATCTCATCCGGATACCTGGACAGAAGGTCTTCTGGCCCCTCCACGCCTCGGACCCCGGTTTTGAAGGTAAGGTAGAAATGGTGAGCCCCTGGAAGGCCCCCTGGGCCTCCGGCTCGCAGCAGAGCGGCCCGCACCACCCCCCTGAGGGCCTGCTGAGCCATGGCCTCATAGTTCATGAAATCCTGAGCGGGCGGGTCCTGGGCCATCTGGGTCCTGTCTGGCGCGTATGGGGAGACAAACTAACGCGCCCGGACCATCGCGCAAGTTTCTCAAAGCCTTCTGCAGGCGGAGGGCCCTGGCGGCGCCGCAGATGGCTGGAAAAGGTGGAGGGGTTCTGTTGCCAGGCCCCCTCCTGGCCCCGCCTGACGCTGCTAAGACGCCAGGGCTTCAGGTCGAAACCCGTCGGGTCGCTTACGCGGCCAGACGAACCTCTTCAGCGAAGTTATCGTTCGCAGTTAGTTTAAAGCCCGAAACGGTGGGCTAGGCCGGGAGAAAGCAACACCTTTACACGTCTGTCGATGCTGATCGGCCCCGCACCGCCCCGCCGGAGCGGGGGAAAGGTTTTGGTGGAGCCGCCGGGAATCGCACCCGGGTCCAGTCCGCTTATTTCGTGCGCGTTTATCCCCATAGTCCGGCGAACCGGACCTCACTGATATAGGCTGGCCGGGTCTCGACCTCAATCCCACCGGGATGCAAACGGTCTCCATTCCCGCGGTGGGTCGTGAATTCCTGTTCACCGACTCCTGTTTTTCGGTCAACTTGCCGCCCAAAGGGAGGGTCATATGTCGAAATTCATCGCGGAGTTCATAGGTACGCTTACCCTGGTGCTCTTCGGCTGTGGTGCAGCCGTCCTCGGCGCAGACAATGTCGGCCAGCTGGGGATCGCCATAGCTTTTGGCGGAGCCATCATCGCCATGGCCTACGCAATCGGGCCGGTTTCAGGGTGCCACGTCAACCCGGCCGTGAGTCTTGCGGCCTTCGTGGCTGGGCGTCTGTCTTTCAAGGACATGGTGTTCTACTGGATCGCCCAGTTCGCAGGGGCCCTTGCGGGCGCTGCACTCCTGTCGGTGATCGCTGGCTCAACCGCCGCCCTTGGTCAGAACGGATGGGGCCCCGGTTATCTGGGCGAGTACAGTCTTCAGTCAGCCTTGGCCTTTGAGGTCGTAATGACCGCACTTTTCGTGATCGTTATCCTGGGTGCAACCTCAGACAAGGCTTCCCCGGGCTTCGCCGGCCTGGCGATCGGGGTGACCCTCGCGGTCATTCACATCGTCGGGATTCAGGTCACAGGCGTGTCGGTCAATCCCGCGCGCAGCTTTGGCCCCGCAGTGTTGGCGGGCGGACAGGCCCTGGCTCAGCTCTGGGTGTTCTTCCTGGCCCCCGCCTTGGGCGCAGTCATCGGCGCAGCCTTCTATCGGTTCCGTCTGCTGTCCTGAGCCCCCGGCGTCTTCCGCCTCATCAGCCCGGAGCGAAAGGTCCGGGCTGGTCCGCCTCTAAAGTGTTGCGGCGCCCCGGTTGATCGACAAGACTCCGGTCCTTGCCAGTTCCACGAGGCCGAGTGGACGCATGAGGTCGATGAACTTGTCGATCTTCGATGAAGTCCCGGTCAGCTCAAAGATGAAGCTGTCGATGGTGGTGTCCAGAACCCGCGCCCTGAAGATTTCACTGATCCTCAACGCTTCCACCCGATCGGCGCCCACGCCCCTGACCTTCACCAGAGCCAGTTCCCGCTCAAGGCCGTTCGGATCCCGGGTCACGTCCTGAACATGGCGGGTGGCTACCATCTTCTCGAGCTGGGCCTCGATCTGTGTCAACACTTGGGGCGCGCCACGGGTGACGATGGTGACCCGGCTCGTATGGGCGTTCCGGTCGGTCTCAGCCACCGTGAGGCTCTCGATGTTGTAGCCTCTGGCGGCGAACAGGCCGACCAGCCGGTGCAGGACGCCGGGCTCATTATCCACTAAGATGGCGAAGGTCGCGAGATTCTCCACCTGGTCCTCGTGTGCAAGGTCATAGACGGAAGCAGGCTGCAAATCTGTCATGGCGCTCTCTGGGGGCTTTGAGGGGCGAGTTGTCACAAGCCTTGCCGATGGGCAAGGCCCGTCATCCCCAAAGAGCCCTCTTGGGGCCTTGCTTCGCGACGCACACTCTGCCGGAGTGGTGAACCACGAGGTCGAGAACCGGAGTCGGAACGATGTCGGGCCTGTCTAGCGCAGGGCGCAACTCCCGACCCCCGGCCCCGTCCGGCTCCCAGCGCCTGACCCAGTATGCGGCGCTCGCCTGGCGCGGGGCTGGCGGCGGCGCGATTGAGATCCTTCTCATTACTTCCCGAGAGACCCGCCGGTGGGTGATACCCAAGGGCTGGCCCATCAAGGGCCTCAAGTCTCACCAGGCCGCCGCCCGAGAGGCGTGGGAAGAGGCCGGCGTGGAAGGGCGCCTGGGGGCGCGCAAGATCGGGTTCTATGAGTACGAGAAGCGTCTTTCTGGTGGGCAGTTGCAACCTGTTCGCGTGGAGGTTTTTCCTCTCCAGGTCCTGCTGACCCACCAGGTGTGGCCGGAGGCGCATCAGCGCGAACGCCTGTGGACATCTGCGACCGATGCCGCCTCGCGTGTCGAAGAACCGGGCCTCAAGCGTCTCCTCGCCGCCTTTCCCGGGCGGGTTCTCTGAACCTCAGGCCCTGCGGGCCTTGATTGGCAGGGGGTTACTCAGCATTTCGCCCTTCATCGCGCCGACTCCCAGATGTGGGGAGACCGGTTGGGCGAGAATCTTGTGAACGGTCTCCATGCCCTCGATAACGTAGCCAAAGCAGGCGAACCCTAGGTTGTCGCCCTTGGCGGAGGGGTCCGCGTCGAGATAGGCTTGCTCACCCGCGCAGATGAAGAAGTCAGATGTGGCTGTCCCCGGCGCCCTTCGGCCCATGGATACGGCGCCGTCCGTGTGCTTAAGGCCCGTGCGGCTGGTAGGCTCATGCCGCACCGCCGGGAGGACCCAAGCGGGATTATTCTGCAGGCCTCCCTGAACGACGCCGTAGTCGAAGACTTCGGCTCCAGGCGGTACGGAGCGACGGTAAAAGGCCGCCCTGTCCATGCGCCTCTCATCCACATACCGGAGGAAGTTTGCTGTGGTCACCGGCGCCTTGTCGCCTCTCAGCTCCAGAAGAATGTCGCCAAGGCGTGTCGAGAGCCGAACTTTCACAACCCCTGGAGCGACAGCGAGCAGAGCGGGCGCGGCAGAGACCGATGCCGCGGCGGCAAGAAGATTTCGGCGGCGGATCATGGGCGTCTCCTTCGAACGCTGATCCTAGTCGGCTAGAGGACTCCGTAAAGCCCGACGCTATGGTGCGAAGCCATCTCGAGGCTCCCGGCCTGGACCCGGACGCCCGCCCAGCGATTGATGGTCGCGATAAGCTTGGCGGGAACGATCGGTTTGCCGATGTGGTCATTCATGCCAGCGCGCTCAGCCTCAGCGACCTGGTCTGGCAAGACATTCGCCGAGAGCGCGACAATCGGGGTTGTGCTGTTCTCCTGAGAAAGCTGCCGGATGGCCCGTGCTGTCGCGAAGCCGTCCATTCCAGGCATCTGGAGGTCCATGAGAATGAGGTCGAACGTCTGACTCACAGCCAGGGAGACCGCCTGAGCGCCCCCGGAAGCTTCCTCCACCTTCTGGCCTACCGCCTCCAGAAGCGCCCGAACGATCTCTCGATTTGCATCGAGGTCATCGACGACGAGGATACGGAGGCTTTCTTCGGCCTCTTCAAGCGGCCCTGCAGGCGCCTCAAGCTGCGCTCCGTCGGCGGGTGGGGCGATCAGGTCGAAGGTGAACGTCGACCCTGCGCCGAGTGTTGATCGCGCTGAGATCGAGCCACCCATGAGCTCGGTCAACTGTCGGCAGATGGATAGTCCAAGCCCGCTTCCGCCATATTTTCGGCTGATCGAACCGTCCGCCTGGGTGAAGCGCTGGAAGAGCTTCTCGACCGACTCACTGGCGATGCCGACGCCAGTGTCCGCAACCGAAATCTCGACGGCCTGTCGAGTCCAGTCATAGCGGGCCTCGACCTGGATCGAGCCCTGCTCGGTGAACTTCAGAGCGTTGCCCAGCAGGTTCGACAGCACTTGCTGGACGCGTGAACGGTCAGCGTGCACATGCTCCGGCGCCGCGCCTGCGATCGTCACCTCCAGCCGCAGTCCCTTGGCTTCGGCCAGCTCTGCGAACAGGTCCGCGACCTCTTCGAGGAAGGTCTTCAGGTGGAAGGGCGCTGGATCGAGGTCGACATGGCCTGCCTGGAGTTTTGAGAAGTCCAGAATGTCGTTGACCACGGCGAGCAAGGCTTGGCCGCTCGCAATGACCTTGTGGATGTAGCTCTCGGCCTGGGCAGGAAGGTTTGGCACCCTCGACAAGAGTGTCGAGAAGCCGATAACGCCGGTCAGGGGGGTCCTCACCTCGTGGCTCATATTGGCCAGGAACTCGCTCTTGGCTTCGGCCGCCGCCTCTGCGTGCGCCTTGGCTTGCCGAAGGTCCTCCTCAAGGCTTCGTCGTTCCGTGACGTCACGGAAATTGATGACCGCAGACTGCGGGCGTCCAGCCGGGTCCCTGATGGTGTTGGCATAGCCTTCAAGCCAAACAGCTTCTTCTGTGCGCCGCTGGGTGAGGAAGCGGAATTCCCCGATCAACTTGGCTTCCGGGTGATCTTCTTCGAAAACCCGGTCAAGAAGACGGATCGCCTCCGGCCGGTCCTCAGGGTGGATGAAGTCCACAAGGGGGTGATGGACGATCGAGTCCGGGGCGTATCCCAACATCTGTGCGGAGGGGGAGGCATAATGGATGCTGCCGGTCTTGCTGACCCAGATCACAATGTCAGAGATGTTATCCGCCAGCAGCCTGAGCCGACCCTCGCTTTCGGAAAGGGCGGTCTCTCTCAGCCGAGTCTCGGTCATGTCCACCGAAACGCCGATGATCCCGGAAACCTCTCCATGACCATCAAGTTCCGGATCGCATTGGGTGAGGATGTGTTTCACACGCCCGTCCCGGAGCTTGCAGGTCGCCTCCAGTCTCACCGGTCTGGAGGTCTCGAAAACCTCCTTGAACATGCCCTGCATCCGCGCTTGGTCGATCGGCTCGTGCAGCTTGAGGATCTCGTCGAAGGCGTTCTCGGTTCTTTCAGGGTCAGTATCATAGAGGTCCCGCAAGCCGGTTGACCCTGTGACCCGAGAGGTTTCGCGGTCGATCCTGAAGTGCCCCGAACCGGCGAGGTGTTCGGCGAGCGCGGCGATCCTTTGCGCGTCTTCGAGTTCCCGCGTCTTCGCCAAACGCTCCCCAAGAACGCGATCATAGGCCCGACGGCGCTCGGCGAGGCTGATGTAGATTGCCGTGAGGGCCGCTCCGACGAGGGCCAGCAAGGACAGGTCGCTGGCCGCCTGCAGCGGCTCGCCAGCCCGAATGTGCTCCGCAGCGAAGTAGATCTGCAGACTGGCCCCGGCGAGGATCGGCGGCGTGATCCGGTACCAGAGTTGTCGCGGCTTGCGGTAATCGATGATCATATCCGGGAACAGGATGACGCCCCAGATTGCGAACCCGACGATCTTGGCCGACGGGTTCGGCATGGTGAGCAGGATAAGCCCCATGCTGGTGGCCGACAGTGCGCGGATCGGGCTGATCAGTTCCGTAAGCGCAGCGAACCCTCCACCGGCGGATCTAAGTCGGACCTCCAGGAACGCCATCGCGATGATGAAGACCAGAAAGAGACAGGACCACTGGACTCCGACGAAGGGCGCCGCCGCTATGGCGATCATGGTCGAGGCCATCACATCCTTGGCGACGACACTCGAGATCAGTCGTCGAATCTTCCGTCCCCTTGGAACGCTTCCCCCGGGGTTTCCCCGTTCCTGGCTTGCCCGTTGCATTGCGCCTTCAGTCCAGGTTGGCCCCGACCGGACGTCAGGGAAATGCCCGCCCAATCTGCTCGGGAACTGTGAAGAAAAGCTTGTGCCGACCATGGCGTCACTGTCATCTGTGGGTCCTTTCGCAGCCGAAGCGCGCGGAGCAGGGACACAATCACATGGCGATTTCGCTCTACGACGTCAGCGTCGGCTCTATGGTTCAAACCGTCGGGGCGGTTTCCGCCTTTGTCGAGAAGGGGCGCAGATGGTGCACGGAGGCCGGGATCAATCCTGATGACGTCGTCGAGACACGTCTGACGGCGGATATGTTCCCCTTTCGCTTCCAGCTTCTCTCAGTGGTCCACCACTCTATCGGCGCAATGGAGGGCGCGCGCGCCGGCGTCTTCGCCCCGCCTGCGCCCCAGGATCTTGATTACACAGGCCTGCAGGGCCTTGTTGCCGACGCCCTGGCTCGCCTCAAGGCTCTCTCGCCGGACGAGGTCAATGCGCTGGAGGGGCGCGAAGTCATCTTCAAGCTTGGGCAATCCCAGATCCCTTTCACTGCGGAGGGCTTCCTGATGTCCTTCTCCCTGCCGAACCTTCACTTTCACGCAGCAACCGCCTACGACATCCTTCGTCAGAAGGGGGCGCCTCTGGGCAAGCGCGATTATCTCGGGGCGATGAGGATCCGGTCGTGAGCAAGGGATTCAGGCTCGGGGCCTGATCCTGCGAAAGGTTCGGTTGTCGAATGGAAACGGGCTTCAGCCGTCGGCGGCTCTGACTTAGATCGTGTTACGACAAGTGGGGACCGGTAATCGGATCGAAACAGGCTCTAGGGTCTCTTGGGCAGGCCGTTTGTGGCGATTTCAAGCGGAATCCTCACCCCCGCCCAGCGATTGAGCGTTTCGAAGAGTCGTGCTGTTACAATCGGCTTGTTCACATGATCGTTCATACCCGCCTGCTCCGCCTCCAGAACGTGTTCAGCCAGAACGTTGGCGGATAGGGCGATGATGGGGGTGGTGCGGTTCTCCGTCGCGAGCTGGCGGATCGCCTGCGAGGCCGCGAAACCGTCCATTCCGGGCATCTGAAGATCCATGAATATGATGTCGTATGGGGTGCGCATCGCAAGAGAGATAGCCTGCGAACCGCTGGCGGCTTCCTCGACAATCTGTCCCGTGGCCTCCAGCAGCACCCGGACCAGTTCCCTGTTGGTGTCGAGATCATCGACAACCAGAATGCGTAGCGCGGACGAGTCTACAAAGCCAAGTCCCTTATCGGGCGTGATGACTTCCGGGGGTTCGCAGGGCGGCGCCAGCACGTCAAAGGTAAAGGTCGTCCCTCGACCGGGAGTGGGGTCCAGGCGAATCCCGCCACCCATCAGATGGGTCAGCTGTCGGCAGATGGAGAGACCCAGGCCGGTGCCGCCAAACCGCCTGGTGATCGAGCTATCCGTCTGCGTGAACCTTTCGAATAGCTCGTCCTCCTGCCCGGCTGGAATTCCGATACCGGTGTCCCTCACCGAGATGATGAGCGCCGACCTCTCCGCGTCGTAACGAACCCCCACCTGGATCGAGCCTGTATCCGTGAACTTGACCGCATTGCTCATCAGGTTGTTGAGAACCTGTCGAAGCCGGCCCCGGTCTGCAAGGACGTAGTCAGGTGTCTCCTTATCGACATCGATGTGGAGCCCGAGACCCTTGGCGGAGACCTGGAGTGCGAACAAGTCCCGGATCTCCTGGAGGAAATCCCTGACAGACACCGGGCCCGGATCCAGCCTCACCTGGCCGGCCTCCAGTTTCGAGAAATCGAGAATATCATTCACAACCGAGAGCAGGGCCTCGCCGTTTGTGATGACCTTCTGCACATAGCCTTCCGCCTTCGGTGGCAGGCCTGAAGTGCGGGCGAGAATCTCTGAGAAACCGATCACCCCCGTCAGGGGCGTTCGGATCTCATGGCTCATGTTCGCGAGAAACTCGCTCTTCGCCTCCATGGCCGCTTCGGCGCGGAGCTTGGCTTCTCTGAGGTCCCGTTCGAGCTCACGCCGCCTTGTGACGTCCCTGAAGTTGATCACCACAGACTGGGGCAGCCCCGCAGGATTGCGGATTGTCCGCGCGTAGCCCTCCAACCAGACCGTTTGGTTCGGCCGGTCACGCGACAGGAAGCGGAACTCCCCTCGCAGCTCTGTCTCCAGGGCGACCTCCTTCAAGGCTCTGTCCATCAGTTGCAGGACCGCGCCGTGATCCTCGGGCTCAATAAAGTCGGTTAGCGAATGCTCTGTCAGTTCTTCAGGAACATATCCAAACGACGAAACCGAAGGAGAGGCATAGAGAACGCGTGCGTCTGGATCGACCCACAGAATAACGTCAGTGACGTTGTCAGCAAGCAGGCGGAGCCGCGCCTCGCTCTCCGCCAGTTCGGCCTCGCGTCGATGGGCCTCGGTGACATCAAATGAAAGGCCAAAGATCGCAGTTAAGTCGCCGGACTCGTCAAACTCGGGGTTTGTTTGTGACAGTATGTACTTTTCCTGGCCGCTTCTCAGCCGCAACCTCGTCTCTACTCGCGCCGGAGACCGGGTCCGAACGACCTGTGAAACCATCTTCGCAATCTTTTCCCGCTCAGGCTCTTCATAGCGGCTCAGGAAATCCTCCGGTCTCGGGGATTGGTCGCCCTCCGAAAGGCCGTAGAGTTGGCAAAGCCCGGCGGAGGTCCTGAACTCGAGGGTGCGCACGTCCATCCTGAAGTGCCCGGAACCTCCCAGCTGTTCGGCCAGCATGGCCACCCGATGCGCCTCGGCCACCTGTCTGGCCTTCTCCCGGCTCTCAAAGAGGAGGCTTTGATAACCCTGGCGTCTGCGCTGCAACGCCGCGTAGATCGACAGCAGCGCGCTTAGGACGAGGATGGCGAGGGCGATCTCCGGGATCACCAGCTCAGGCTTTCCTGTCCAAACATGCCGTATCGAGGCCTCAACCGATCCCCAGGCCGCGGCCACTGCTTGAGGTCCGACCGCGATGGCGAGCTGGCGAGGCCGCCTGTACTCCAGAACCACGGCGCGAAAGGAGATCGTCCCCCAGATGACAACGGCGAGAACCGCTGGGAAGACCTCCTGCAAAGCCAAGAGCGCGAAGCCAACAGCTGCGGCGGAGCAGGAGCAAAGCAACTCCATAAGGTCCCCCGGCCAGGCCCGGCCGGGCGCGATTCGGGAAAAGAGGACCTCCGTCGCTGCGGAGAGCAGTATGAAGCCCATCCAACTGGAGACAGCTGTAACGCCAAGGTAGGGCGCCGCCGCGACGCTGGCGATGGCGGTGGCGACGGAAAGGGGAAGCCACCTGCGCGCCATGATCCACCCGGCGAAGGGTCGGCGTCCGAGATTTGGACGGTCGGTCAGGCTCGGTCCCTTCGCAGCCTTTGCAACCATGGGCTCAGGGCCACTTTCTCGCCTGCGCCGGCCGGGCGAAGCGACTTCGTTGGGGCGTCTGATGAAACACGCCAATCATGGCTATCAAAGATGGGCCCCACGGATGGAGAGCTTCTGGAACGATGACTGAACCGCCGCAGAGGTTCACGGCAGGGCGGCCGTAGAAGTCGTACCTGAGGGGGAGGCGACCCGCACGCCAGCCCATCGGTTGAGGACGGCGAAGAGCCTGGCCGGGACGATGGGTTTGTCGACGTGATCGCTCATTCCCGCTTGCTCCGCTTCCTCAATATGCTCCGCCAGGACGTTGGCGGATAGGGCTATGATCGGTGTGGTCGCGTTCTCCGCCGACAGGCGGCGGATTGCTCGCGAGGCCGCGAACCCATCCATTCCCGGCATCTGAAGATCCATGAGGATGAGGTCGTAGGTGGTGCTGACCGCCATGGATATCGCTTCTGGTCCGCTTGCGGCCTCATCCACCTTCATTCCAGCATCGCCCGCAGCCCCCAAGAGGGCGCGGACGAGTTCCCGATTAACCTCCAGATCATCAACCAGGAGAATCCGGAACGTCCCGCCTGCGAGAGTGGCCTGTGCTGGCGGCGTTGCGGCGATCTCAGCATGGCTGACGGTCGGCGCTCGAATCGTGAAGGTGAAGCTCGAACCAGCCCCCGGGGTTGAGACAACCCCGATACCGCCACCCATCAGTTCCGTCAGCTGCCGGCAGATCGAGAGCCCGAGTCCGGTACCGCCATACCTCCGACTGATCGAGCCGTCCGCCTGGGTGAAGCGCTGGAAGAGCCGATCTAGGCTGTCGCTGGAGATTCCGACCCCCGTATCGGTGACGGAGACCCTCAGCTCACTCCGATCCTCGTCGTAGCTGGCTGCGACCCGTATCCACCCTTGGTCGGTGAACTTTATCGCGTTGCCGAGCAGATTGATGAGCACCTGCCGGAGCCGCGCCCGATCCGCGAGCAGATTCAAGGGTGCGCCGGGATCGACCTTGACCTCCAGCTGCAGGCCCTTCGACTCAGCCTGGGCCGAGAACAGCCCCACAACATCATCCAGGAAGTCACGAACTGGGAACGGCGCCGGGGTCAGCTCGAGTTGGCCGGCCTCTAGCCTGGAGAATTCGAGGATATCGTTGACGACTGTCAGCAGGGCCTCGCCGCTGGCGAGTACTCGTCGAACCAAGGTCTCCGCCTGTGCCGGCAGGTCTGGTGTCTGCGAGAGAAGGGTGGAGAAACCAATCACACCCGTCAGGGGTGTGCGAACCTCGTGGCTCATATTCGCCAGGAACTCGCCCTTAGCATTGGCGGCCGCCTCCGCCCGGATCTTGGCTTGGCGAAGATCCTCCTCCAGTTCTCGACGGCGGGTCACGTCACGCAAGTTGAGGACAGTCGAGCGTGGGGTGCCGGCGGGATCGCGGACAGCCCGGGCGAAGCCCTCCATCCACACTTCTTCAGCGCCGGTGCGCCGATTTACGAACCGGAACTCCGCCCTCAGGTCACTGCTGTCAGCCTCGTTCTCAAAGACCTGGTTCAGAAGCAAGAGCACCGCCCCATGGTCGGCCGGCGGGATGTAGTCGGCCAGCGCCTGGCCGACCATGGCTTCCGAGTTGTGCCCGAGCCGCTCCACCGAAGGCGAGGCATAAAGAATCCTGCCGCCGGCGCTGACCCAGAGCACAACGTCTGTCACATGATCGGCGAGCAGGCGGAGCCGGGCCTCGCTCTCCGCCAACGCCGCCTCACGCGATCGCGCCTCAGTGACATCCATGGAGACGCCGAGGATCGCCGAGACCTCGCCGGAGGAGTTCAGCTCCGGACTGACCTGGGTCAGGACGATCCTCTCCCGGCCATCTCTGAGGCGGCATCTCAGTTCGACCTGCCCGGGGCGTCGGTCTCGGATGGACCCAGCGATCAGCTGCATCAGCCTCGCGCGCGGCCCCTCTCCGTAGAGGTCCAGAATGTCCTGGGCGGAGGCTTCTCCTTCCCGGAGATTGAAGCCATATATTTCATCGATCCCCCGGGAGAATGTCGCTGTCTCCTCCTGAACTCCAAGTCTGAAGTGTCCCGATCCCGCCAACTCCTCCGCTAAAACAGCAATCTTGTGGGCTTCTCTGGCCTTCTGGGCGCTCAAGCTGATCTCTTGGTGGGTTTTGAGCCACCTCTGTCTTCGCGCGCTCACGGCGGATCGGATCAGCAAAAGAGTGAAGAGCAAGAAGACCAGATTCGCCAGATCTGTGACCATCGGGCCAGTCATATTCTGCCGCGCGTGCTGAGTGGCCGACCAGATCTGAAAGTAGGATGCGGCGAGAAGGGGTGGGGTAATGTTCAGCCAGAATCGTGTGCGACCTAATGTCTCGACGACAAGCTTTATCCATACAACCAATCCAATAGTTGCCATACCCAGTATCTGCGCAGGCCCATCGTAAAGAATCATCAGGCGGACGCCAATAAATGATAGTACCGCACCGATCAAAACTTCGATAGAAATCGATGAACACCTTAGAATTCGTCCGTTAAGTCGCTTTCGTGTGTAAGATCCAATAAGAACCAGTGAAATAAGAATTGTAAACCAGAATATCGACTCGATTAATCCGAAGTATGGATATGCCGATACAAGGATAATTGCTGAAGCCGCAGCTGTTATTTCTGCAATATACGATCGTGGATCAGAAAAAATGTTGTTTATGTATCGCATTTTGCACGGCAGATCTTTTGACTCTCAGCGGAGTTGGTCGAGTTCTAGGAGCTTTATGCGCGAACTTAACGCAAGAACGAACTCGCAACCGCGATGAAAATGGCCTCTCCAGGCGATTGGTGAACGGGTTATGATTTGAAGCCGAGTCGTTCAACTGATCTATCCAAAGAGGATTGCAATCGAGCCCGCAAGTGCGCTTGGGGATCCGTAGGTTAGGTCGAATGCGGGGGACAACTTCGCAACAGGCCCCGGGCGGCGCTTCCTGACAGCTGAGAATCAGGTGCGCGGTACCTGTCCTCTGGCCCCATTTCCCAGGCGGGGCTTTCGTCTTCATTGGGCGCTCAGACTTGACAGCCCTTGTACCCCAGCCCAGCGTTCTTCAACCGGATCGCTGGGATATGGCAGATGTCCGACGAGGCCGCCCTTCGGGAAGAGATATGTCATCGGGGCCTGATTGGTCTTCGGACCGTTCAGCGTCGCTGGGCCTGGTTGGTCGGGGCGGGGGCGGCGCAGTTTGCCCTCAGCGTCCTGGCCCTGGGTAGCCTTGCTGCAGCCGGAGTTGCAGGCATGACCCTGGTTGGCGCCGCCCGGGTTGTCGCAGGTGGGGGGAGGTCATCCTTGGCCTGCGACAACGGCGATCGGGCCGCTCGGCCCATTGGCTGGGGCTTGGCGCTGCGCCGCTTAACGACGCCAGCCTGACTTATCGGCGTGTGCAACGAATATCAGCTCAGGGTCCGGCGCGCCGATTACGACGCCGCCTTCCGCGGAACGGGCCTCGACACCCTCTGGCTCGACGCCGAGCCCAACCGTCCGCCGGACATGCCATTCCGCCCCACTGACCGGGCGCCGATTCTTCGCCGGGCCGCCCCGGGGGATGGGCTGGAGGGCCTCCAGGCCAGGTGGTGGCTCGTGCCGGCCTTTCACCGGGGACCGCTCTCCGCCTGGAAGGCCATGTGCACCAACGCCCGGATTGAGACGGTCGCCTCGGCGCCATCCTTCCGTGAGGCCTTTCGCTCGGGCCGGTGCCTTGCCCCGGTGACATCAGTGTTCGAGTACGACGCCCCGCCGGGCTGGCGACGCGGACAGCTCAAGCGGCGCTGGGAGATTCAGTGGCCGCCAGACGCCATTTCCGGTCCGGTCCGCTTCATGGCCGGACTCTGGGCCCGGTCCAGCCCCGCCGACATGCCTGAGGGTCTCGCCAGCTTCGCTGTCATCACCCGTCCGGCCGGCGCGGACATGGCCCGCATCCACGACCGCCAGCCGGTCCTCATGACCCTCTCCGAGGGCCTGGCCTGGCTGGACCGGGGTGGCCTGGACACCCTCCCGCCCCCGGGGCCTGAGGGCTCGCTCCAGCTTCGCGAGACGCCGCGCTAGACGAGGCGCTTCCCGGCGTCGTCGATGATCGATCCCAGGTCGCGGGTGTCCTCGGCCAGGATCATGTCGTTGTGCGCCTTGCCCGACGGGATCATGGGGAAGCAGTTCTCTTCCTTGGTGACGCAGCAGTCGAAGATGACCGGGCCGGGATAATCGATCATCTGACGGATCGCATCGTCCAGCTCGGCCGGCGTTCGGGCCCGCAGGCCCAGGCAACCGAAGGCCTCGGCCATCTTCACGAAATCCGGCAGGCTGGCCGAATAGGAGTGCGAATAGCGCTCGCCATGCAGAAGCTGCTGCCACTGGCGCACCATGCCCATCCATTCGTTGTTCAGGATGAAGATCTTGATCGGCAGGCCGTACTGGATGGCCGTCGACATCTCCTGCATGGTCATCTGCACGCTGGCGTCGCCGCCGATGTCGATGACCAGGCTGTCCGGGTGGGCCAGCTGCACGCCCACCGCGGCGGGCAGGCCATAGCCCATGGTGCCCAGGCCCCCGGAGGTCATCCAGCGGTTCGGCTCCTCGAAGTGGAAGAACTGGGCCGCCCACATCTGGTGCTGGCCCACCTCGGTGGTGATGTAGACGTCCTTGTCCCGGGTCAGGGCGTAGAGGCGCTCGATGGCGTATTGCGGCTTGATGCTGTCGGCCGAGGGGGCGTAGCGGAAGGACTTGCGCGCCCGCCAGGCCTCGATCTGCCGCCACCACTCCGCCAGGGCGCCGGCGTCGCTGGACAGGTCGCGCGCCTTCCAGGCGGCGATCATATCCTCCAGCACGCTGGCGGCGTCTCCCACGATTCCGATGTCGGCCCGCACGTTCTTGGAGATCGAGGACGGGTCGATGTCGATGTGGATCTTGCGCGAGCCGGGCGAGAAGGCGTCGAGCTTGCCGGTGACCCGGTCGTCGAAGCGCGCGCCGATGGCCACCATGACGTCGCAGTCATGCATGGCGTTGTTGGCCTCGAAGCTGCCGTGCATGCCCAGCATGCCCAACCAATTCTCGTCGGAGGCGGGGAAGGCGCCCAGCCCCATCAGGGTCGAGGTCACCGGCGCGCCGGTCAGGGCCGCAAACTCGCGCAGCAGCGCCGAGGCCCGGGGCCCCGCATTGATGACGCCGCCGCCGGTGTACAGGATGGGGCGACGGGCCCCGGCGATCATCTGCACCGCCTCGGCGATGCGCGCCGGGTCGCCCTGCGTCCTCGGGCGATAGTTATGGGCGTGCTTGACCTCGCCCGGCCCCCGGTAGGCGGCCTTGCCGAACTGGACGTCTTTGGGAATGTCGATGACCACCGGGCCTGGGCGGCCGGCGGTGGCGATGTGGAAGGCCTCGTGCATCACCCTCGGCAGGTCCGCAGGGTCCTTGACCAGGTAGTTGTGCTTGGTGATCGGGCGGGTGATGCCGATGGTGTCGCACTCCTGGAAGGCGTCGGTTCCGATCAGGTGGGTGGCGACCTGGCCGGTGATGACCACCAGGGGAATGGAATCCATCAGGGCGTCGACAATGCCCGTGACGGCGTTGGTGGCTCCCGGTCCCGAAGTCACCAGCACGACGCCCGGCTTGCCGGTGGAGCGGGCGTAGCCCTCGGCGGCATGGGTCGCCCCCTGCTCGTGCCGGACCAGCACGTGCTGCAGGCGCGGCTCATTGAACAGGGCGTCGTAGATCGGCAGGACCGCGCCGCCCGGATAGCCGAACAGGACCTCCACCCCCTGGTCGACTAGTGCGCGCACGACAATCTCGGCGCCCGTCAGGGTCTCGGTGTCGGCGGCGGTCAGGGTCTGGGTCTGGGCGGTCATGGCGGGGGTCTTCCGAAGGGTGTCATGGGCAACAAAAAGGGCCCTCAAGGGGCCCGGGCGTGTGCGACCAGTCGCGGCTGACGGGGTCAGTCCGCGGCGGGCCGCCAGGGAAGTACGATAACGCGACGCATGGGTCGTCTCCAAAACGGATGGAAAGTGTAGTGCCATTCCCCTTTCAGGCCGTCAAGTCAGGGTTAAGCGCAAGAAATGACCTCCATTGCCCTTCTGGGTCCAGGTCGGTCACCGCCGGCCAGTCGGCCATGCGCCCCCTCAGCCAGACCTCCTGCCGCTTGACGTAGTTCCGGGTCTCCCTCTGGCCGGCCTCGATGGCGGCCTCCAGGGACAGCTCGCCGGCCAGGTGCGCGGCCAGGGGGCGCACGCCCACCGCCTTGCAGGCGGGCAGGGCGGGGTCGAGGCCACGGGTCATGAGCGCCCTGACCTCCTCCTGGGCGCCGCCGGCCGCCATGGCTGCGAACCGGTCGTCGCAGCGACGGTAGAGCGCCTCGCGCGGGGGCATGAGGCGGACCCCGCGCCAGCTTCCGGCAGGAAGGCCGCCAGCGGGTTCAGCCTGCCAATCGCTGATCGATCGACCCGTGGCGGCGAAGACCTCCCAGGCCCGGCAGAGGCGCTGGCGATCCCCCGGCAAAATCCTCGCCGCAGCGGCGGGATCGACCCCGGCCAGCCGCTCCCGGAAGGCCGCTTCGCCCAAAGCCGCATAGTCGTCTCCCGTCCAGGCCCGGACGGCGGCGGGGACGGCGGGAATGTCCGCCAGACCTTTCACCAGCGCCTCGAAGTAAAGGCCTGTCCCCCCAGGGACGATCACGTCGGTTCCCTGGGCGGCCAGGTCGGCGATCACCGCTCGCGCGGCGGCGACCCAGCGCCCCGTAGACCAGGCCTCGCCGGCGTCCACTGTCCCAACCAGGTGGTGCCGCACCACAGACTGGTCTGCGGCGTCCGGTGCAGCGGTCAACACCGGCAGGTCCCGGTACACCTGCAGGGCGTCCGCTCCGACGATCTCGCCGCCCGTCAGCCGGGCCAGTCGCAGGGCCAGGGCGGACTTGCCGCTTGCCGTGGGGCCGGCGATGAGCCAGATGCGGGACGTCATGCAGATCGCGCTTACCCTTGTCGGCCGGGACCCTGCTGCGGCGGACGCCGCTGCGGGTCGGATCTCTGAAGCGCTCGCAGCCCGGGGGCGCCCCGTCAAGCCGGCGCCGGCGCCCGGCCCGGCGGCACGCGAACTCCGTCTCGAGCCCGCAGATCTCCAGGACCTGCGCCGCGCCGCCCTGGAGGCGGCTTCCGGACTGCCCGTGGACCTCTGCGTCCAGCCCGAGGTGGGACGCCGCAAGCGTCTCCTCCTGGCCGACATGGACAGCACCATCATCGCTTGCGAATGCCTGGACGAACTGGCCGACTTCGCTGGTCGCAAGGCGGAGGTGGCCGCCATCACCGAGCGGGCCATGCGCGGCGAGCTGGAGTTCGAGGGCGCCCTGCGCGAGCGGGTCGCCATGCTGGCCGGCCTGCCGGAGTCCCAGCTCGAGCGGGCCTATGCCGAGCGCGTCCGCCTCAACCCGGGCGCCCGCACCTTCGTGCGCACCCTCGCGGCCTCAGGCGCGCGCTGCCTCCTGGTGTCGGGCGGCTTTGAGTTCTTCACGCGCAAGGTCGCAATCCAGGCGGGCTTCCACGAAGACCGCGCCAACCGGTTCGTCGTCATGGACGGGCATCTGACCGGCGAGGTCCAGGCGCCCATCCTCGGGCGCGAGGCCAAGCTGGCGGCCCTGGTCTCCGAGGCCGCCCGCCTCGGCTTAGACCTTTCTCAGACCGCGGCCATCGGCGACGGCGCCAACGACCTCGCCATGATCGGCGCTGCGGGCCTCGGCCTGGCCTACCGCGCCAAGCCTGTGGTGTCGGCCCAGGCCGACGCCCAGATCGACCACGCCGACCTCACTGCGGCCCTCTACTTCATGGGTTTCACCGAGGCCGAGTTCGTCCGAGACTGAGGCCTCAGGCCCGTCCCAGGGACAGGCGGATCAGGTCCGCGGCGGCGTGCAGGTCACTGACGATGCGCGCACACAGGGCGTCCATCTCCGGATTGGGGGCCAGCAGGTCCGGGATCATCACGGTCATCATGCCCGCCGCCGCCGCCGACCGGACGCCGTTGTGGCTATCCTCAAGGGCCAGGCAGTCCGCCGGATCGACCCCCAGCCATCCGGCGGCGACCAGGAAGGGATCCGGGTGGGGCTTGCCCCGGGGATAGTCGCCCCGGGCCGCGACGGCGTGGAAACGGTCCTCAAGCCCGTGACGGCCCAGGTTGAAGGCGACATCCTCATGCCGCGATGAGGTGGCGATGGCCCGGGGCATCCCCATTTGGTCCAGCAGGTCCAGGACCTCGCGAACCCCGGCCTTCAGGAACTCCTGGCTCCGGGCGATGTCATGGAAATGCACAGCCGAGGCGTCCCATAGACGGTCGACATCAAAGTCCTCGCCGAAATGGTCCAGAAGCAGCCGGCGGCTGCTCTCTCCCGGCAGGCCGATCAGGCTGTGGAAGACGGCTTCGGGCATGTGGCGCCCCATATCCCGGGCGGCGGCGCCCAGGGCGTCGCGATAGAGGACCTCGGTGTCGAACAGCAGGCCGTCCATATCGAAGATGACGGCGCGGGGCGGGCGGGGCAGGGGCATGGCACCCTTGTCGACCCTCGCCAGCCCTCCCGCAAGGGACCGCGCCCCTTGTCTTCGCTGTCCCGCGACCGGATATGGAGGCTTCACCCCAGGAATGACCCCCGATGACCGCCGACGCTCCCATCGATCGCGCCACCCTCCTCGCCGCCCTCGACGGGATCCTGGATCCTAAGTCCGGACAGGGGCTCAACGCCGCTGGCCTGGTGCGCGGCCTGATCCTGGCGCCGGGCCGGGCCGGCTTCATGCTGGAGGTGCCGGCGGGAGAGGTGGCGGCCTACCAGCCCGTCCGGGACGCCGCCGAGGCCCTGATCGCCGGCCTGCCCGGCGTGGTCCGCGCCCAGGTCGTCCTGACCGCCGACGCGCCGGCTGGTCGGCCCAGTGCGACCGTCACCCCCGTCGCCGCCGCCCCCCAGCGCCGGACCGCCGCCCGGGTGTCCGAGGACCCCGCCGCCCGGCCGGCGCCCTCCGGGGAAGCCGTCCGCCCGCCCCATGTCCGCCGCGTCATCGCCGTCGCCAGCGGCAAGGGCGGGGTGGGCAAGTCCACCATCTCGGTCAACCTGGCCGCCGCCCTGGCCGCCCGCGGCCTGTCGGTGGGCCTGCTCGACGCCGATGTCTACGGACCCTCGGCGCCGCGCATGATGGGCCTGGATTCCCGCCCCGCCTTCAACGCCGACAAGAAGCTGGTGCCCCTGGAGGCCTGGGGCGTGAAGGTCATGTCCATCGGTTTCCTGGTGGATGAGGGCTCGCCCATGATCTGGCGCGGCCCCATGGCCTCCTCCGCCGCCCGCCAGATGGTGCAGGACGTCCTCTGGGGCACGGAGGCTGCGCCCCTCGACGTCCTGGTCGTCGACCTGCCGCCGGGTACGGGCGACATCCAGCTGACCCTGGTCCAGAAGCTGAAGATCGACGGGGTCCTCATCGTCTCCACCCCGCAGGAAATCGCCCTGATCGACGCCCGGCGGGCCGCCGCCATGTTCCGCAAGACCGAAACCCCCCTGCTGGGCGTGGTCGAGAACATGGCCTGGTTCGAGGAGCCCTCGACGGGCGCCCGCATCCCGATCTTCGGAGAGGGCGGGGCCCGGGCCGAGGCCGTCCGGTTGGGCATCCCCCTCCTGGCTGAGATTCCGCTTGAGACGCCGCTGCGCGCAGCCTGCGACGAGGGCCGTCCCGGGGTTCTTTCCCATCCCGACAGCGCCTCATCCCGGGCGTTCGCGGCGCTGGCCGAGGCGGTGGCCTGAAACACAGCCGTTGCTCCCCCAAGGGGGAGCTGTCAGCGAAGCTGACAGAGGGGGTCAACGGCCTCTCAGCCGCCCCTCTTCGGCTCCCAGCGAAGCCGGGTGAGCAGACCCTCAGATTCCAAAACCTAACGCCGGTCCACGGACGAGTGGCCGCCGGGCTCGCCGGTCAGGCCTTCCAGCACCGCAGCCTCGTCGTAGGCCACCTCGGTATGGCCGTCACGCTCATCCAGCTGCCTGCGGATTTCGGCGTGGGCCGCAGCGTCCAGCTTGTAGCCGAAGAAGCAGGCGCCCGCGAGCATGACGAAGATGATGGGGCCAATGATGAAGGCCAACTCCAGCCCCAGGACCTGCTCGGGGGTATTCGTGGCGCCCGCCTTGGCGTCGTAGCCGACCAGGGCCAGGACGTTGAAGGTGAGGAAGATCGAGAAGGCCCCGGCCAGCTTGCTGGTGGCTGCGGTCAAGGCATACAGAAGCCCGATCTGCTCTCGCCCGCCCTCCAGTCGGAGTTCGTCGCCGACATCCGCGGTGATGGCGCGGATCATGACCCCGAAGCCGGCGGCGAGGGCGCCTTCGATGGCCATGGCCGGGACAAAGGCGACAAAGCTGCCCTTGGGCAGGACCAGGAGGAGGGTCAGGCCGATCGAATAGAGAGTGGTCGTCAGCATCAGCGCCCGGTGCTTGCTGATGCGGTTGGCGAGGGCCGCCGTGAGCGGCGCGCCCACAAAGCCAGCGACGATGTAGACCATCAGCAACAGGCTGGCGCCGGTCGGCGAGAAGCCCCGCGTGCTGGTGAAGAAGAACATGTAGAGGGCGGCCATCCAGCCCGGCCCCAGGGTGACGAAGAGGTCCGCCGCCAGGATCCGGAGGACGTTCCCGCGGCTGAACAGCTTGGCGTAGTCGGCCAGAGTGAAGTGGCCGCCGTCGTCCTTGCTGACGGTCTCCGGGGTCGGAATCACGACAATCAGGAGGGTGATGGGGATCATGGCGATCACGAACCAGCCGATGGCCTGGATCGGGTTGATGTCCTTGACGCCCGCCTGCTCCAGCAGGATCGGGATGGCCAGCGCCGTCAGTGAACCGATCACGCCCACGGCGGTCAGGACGCCGAAGATCCGGGATCTCTGTTCGTAGCTCTTCGCGAGGACAGCGGCCCAGGCCGAGTGCGAAAGTCCCATGATCGACTGGCCCAGGTACATGGCCAGCAGCCAGATCACCAGGTAGACCATGGTTGCGCCCTCTGGCGCATTGTAGAGCATGTAGACGGCGGCGATCAGCATTGGGGCGCCGGCCACCATCCAGACCCTGTACCGCCCGAACCGGGTTCGCGTGCGGTCCATGCCAAGACCGATGACCGGGTCCAGCCAGATGTCCAGCAGGCGCACCAGTCCGAAGGCGCCGCCGACGACAGCGAGGCTCACGCCGAGCTGGCTCGCGAAGTAGGGGGGCAGCTGGACGCCGACGGAAATCCCGAGCGCCGCGAGCGGCAGACTCACGGCGGCGAAGGCCAGGGCGGCGGAGAGGCTCAAGTTACCGTTCGCCGGCGACCGGCTCACTGTGGACACGCGGACTTCCCCCCCTGCACCGCCCGGTACACCCGGGTCGGAGAAGGTTAGGCCGGGTTCCCCCCGTTTGGGCAAGGGGAAAACACCGGCCCAACCCGCAGGATCAGCCGCCCTGCATCTTGCGGAAGAACTTCCCGCTCTGCTCGCCGCCGTTCACATAGGCCTGCTGGCCCGTGGGGTCGGTGATGCGGGCGAAGTTGTCGCGGATCTCTTCGACCGAAAGCCCGCCCTCGCCAAGGTAGACGCCCTCGGTCTCATAGATGCGGGCCTGGGCGAAGGCGCCGGCGCCGGCCGTCATGACCACGCCGGTGGGGGCCTCTTCCGAGACCAGGTAGACCACGGCCGGGGTCACGTACTCGGGCTTCAGCTTGGCCAGGACCTCAGCCGGCATCAGGTTCTCGGTCATCCGGGTGGCGGCCACCGGGCTGATGGCGTTGACGTGGATGTTGTTCTTCTGGCCCTCGAGCTTCAGCGTGTTCATGAAGCCGATCAGGGCCAGCTTGGCGGCGCCGTAGTTCGACTGGCCGAAGTTGCCATAGAGGCCGGTGGAGGAGGTGGTCACCAGGATCCGGCCGTAGTTCTGGGCCTTCATGATCTCCCAGACCGCCTTGGCCGGCTTCACCGTGCCCATGACGTGGACGTTCATCACGGCCTCGAAGTCGGACATTTCCATCTTCGAGAAGGTCTTGTCCCGCAGGATGCCGGCGTTGGCGACCAGGATGTCGATCCGGCCCCAGGCGTCCATGGCCTGCTGGACCATGTTGGCGACGCCGGCGTCGTCGGTCACCGACCCGCCGTTGGCGATGGCCTCGCCGTCAAAGGCCTTGATCTCGGCCACGACCGCCTCGGCCGCAGCGGAAGAGCCGCCCGAGCCGTCCACCGAGCCGCCCAGGTCGTTGACCACCACCTTCGCACCGCGCCGCGCAAGTTCCAGGGCGTGCTGCCGGCCCAGGCCCCCGCCCGCGCCCGTGACGATCGCCACCTTTCCGTCAAACCGGATATCCGCCATCTGAAGGCTCCCTGCCCAGAATTGAAGTCGGGCCGGGTTGTGCGGCGGCCGGGGCCGGGCGTCAAGAAGTCGCGGCGGGGACGGCCTTCGCGCTGGGCTTCAGGAACCGCACCAGCACGCGCTGGCCGATCAGCAGGGGCGCGCCGTCGGCGCTGACCACAACCTCGACCACCCGCTCATCCTTCCGCTCAGAGGGATCGTCGGACTGGAGACGTCGCGCCCCGAACACCGCCGCAATCCGCAGAACTTCGCCGGGATAGGTCTCGCCGGTGTTTGTCTCGCGGCTGATAACAACCTTCTGTCCGGTCTTCACCGAAGCCAGGGCGCCCTCGGTCACCTCCACCCGAACGATACGCGCCGCCCTGGGCTCAAGATCGAACAGGGTGGAGACGTTCAGGGTCGAGGCGCCGGCGCCGGGATTGGCGTAGCGGCGGGCGATCCGGCCGTCGACCGGCGCGCGTACGATTGTCAGCTCAAGGTCGTACTGAGCCTGGGCCAAGGCGGCGCGGGCTGTGTCCACCGCCGCCTGGCCCGCCGCCAGGGCCGCTTCAGCCTGGCGCATCTGGTCCTCAGCCTGATCAAGCTTCTGTTCGGTCACGAAGTTCGAGCCCACCAGGCCTTGCAGGCGCTCGCGCTCACGCTTCGCGATCGAGACTGCGACCTCCAGGGCGCTGATCCGGGCGCGGGCCTCGCCGAGGGCCGCCGAGGCGCGATTGGCCGCCAGCCGGAGCTCCTCGTCCTCCTGCCGGGCCAGGACCTGTCCCCGGACCACGTTGTCGCCCTCGTTGACCAGGACATCCCGGATGATCCCGGCTCGCCGGGCGGCGACCTGGATCATGCCTCCCTCTATGTCCACCTTCCCATTCGCGGCTGCGGCGTAGGGCGAGGCGGCGGGTGCGGCGACCGGCTCGGGCTCTTGGACGGCCCATATCCGCCAGGCCGCCACGCCGCCGAGGGCCGCCACCAGGAGGACGGCCCCCCAGACCAGGGGTTTACGCAACAGGCCCGTCATGTGGCATCCGCCTCCGCTCCGGCGATCCGGCCATCGTCTATATGGATGACCCGATCCGCCCAGGCTTCCAGTCTCTGATCGTGGGTGACGCAGATCACCGCGGCGCCATGCTCTCGCGCAGCCTGCTGCAGGAGGCCGACCACCTTCTGTCCATTGTCGCCGTCCAGGGCGGATGTGGGTTCATCGGCAAAGATCAGCTCCGGCTGCTTGGCAAGGGCCCGGGCGATCGCGACCCTTTGCTTCTCTCCGCCCGAGAGTTCCGCCGGGCGCAGGCCCAGGCGCGGTGTCAGCCCCACCTCCTCAAGGGCCTCGGCCGCCCGGCGCCGGGCCTCGCGCCGAGGGCGTCCCGCAAAGGTCAGGACCTGGGCCACCTGATCCAGGGCGGTGAGGGCGGGAAACAGGTTGAAACCCTGAAAGATGAAGCCGCAATGGTCCATCCGGAACCGGTCGATCGCCTCAGGCCTTAGTCGCCACAGGTCCGTCCCCAGAGCGCTCACGGTTCCGCTGTCCGGGCGCAGCAGGCCAGACAGAACGGCGATCAGGGTCGACTTGCCGGACCCTGACGGCCCCATGACGAGGGTGATCTCGCCCCGGCGCGCCGTGAAGTCGACGGCGTCCAGCACGGTGAAGAGCGTTCCGCCGGAGGCGTAGCGCTTGGTCAGGCCCTGCGCCGCTATGGCGACGTCACTGCTCATCTCAGCAGCTCCGCCGGCTGGCTACGGGCCAGGGCGCCCAGCGACAGGAAGCCGGAGACCATGGCGATTATCATCAGCATGCCCGACACAAGGGCGACGAAGCCGGGGCTCAGGGCCATCGTGACATTCGTGATTCTGGCGAGGCCGAGAACGCCCGCCATCAGACCGGCTGTGGCGACAAGGCCCGCAATGCCAACCCAGAAAGACAGCTCCAGAACCACGCCTCTCAGCGCGGACATAGAGACCCCCAGGGCGCGAAGGCTGGCGAACTCACGGATGTTGGAGGCGATTGCCCCCCGAAGGGTCTGCGAGGTGATGCCCAGTCCGATGAGCACGGAAAGGAAGAAGGAAAACCCCAGGACGATGCCGATAATCTGTTCCTCCATAAAGGCCCTCTCGTTGGCCCGCGACAGGTCCGCGGGCAGCCAGGCCCGATACTCTCCGTTCGCCCGAGCGTTGAGCGCATCCCTCACCCTGACCGCCTTCGCAGGGTCTTCAAGCCGGACAAGAAGCGGACCGGTCCTGTCGCCCTGCGACATGAGGCCCAATCGGATCATGCTGTCCCGGGAAACGAAAACCTGAGGGGACTGCACGCTCGCATAGCCCTCGACCGCGCCCCGGACGACGACGGTCTGCCCGCGTAAGATGGCCATGTCGCCCACCTTGACCCCCAGAGCGCCCAGGGCCGACCGGTCGACCACGACCGAGAGCGGTTCCTGGAGCGCGGTCATGGTCGCCTTGCTGAAGTCACGGGGCAGGGTGATGGCGTTCGGCGCGGGATCCACCATAGAGGCCAGGACGTAGACCCGCCGCTGGGTGTTCCCCGGGCCTGGGATGTTCCTCCAGTCCGCGCCGCTCAGCTCCCAGGGGCTGAGGTCGCGAACCTCCGGCGACAGATAGATCTGCGGGGCGATCCGGCCGGGCAGTTCAATGGCGATGGGGCCGAAGATACTCTCCACCTTGGGGGGCATGATGATCAGGTCCGCCCGGCTTCGATCGAGCGTCGCGGTGATGGAGCGGACCAGCCCGGAGAGCAGTCCAAACAAGGCGAGGATCAATACGCCCGAAAAGGCAAGTGCGATCACCGCCGCCTGATAGCGGCGCCATTCATGGATGAGCGTCGCCAGGGCCAGGGACATCGGCGCTCCAGGGGATTCTCCGGGACCAGAATCCCAACGGTTCCATTATACGAAGGTAGGATTGCGCGGCGTCAACTCTCTCCGGGCCGGGGGTGGCCACAGCCCGTATCCGCCGCTAGAACCGTCCTATGAACGCCCGATCGGGGCGCAAACGGATGATGACATGATCCTGAAGCTTGCCGGCGCTGTGGCCGCCGCCGCCCTCTGCCTTCCCGCCGTCGCCAGTGCAGACGAAGGCATGTGGACCTTCGACGCCTTTCCTTCAGCCCGGGTGGAGCAATCCCTGGGTGTGAAGATTGACCAGAAATGGCTCGACCGCGTCCAGGCCGCCTCCGTGCGCCTGACGAGCGGCTGCTCGGCTTCGCTCGTGTCCCCGGATGGACTGGTGCTCACCAATCAGCACTGCGTCGTGGAATGCGCCCAGAACCTGTCCAGCGGCGAGGCCGACTACGTCAAGGACAGCTTCCTGGCCCGCACGCGCGGCGAGGAGCGGACCTGCCCCGGCGTCCAGGCCGAGGTTCTCCTGTCCATCACGGATGTCTCGGCGGAGATCACCAAGGCGACGAGCGGCCTGTCAGGCGGCGACTTCATCAAGGCCCGCAACGCCGCCTATGCCCGCCTCGAGAGCGAGGCCTGCGGCAAGGCTCCGCAGACCCGCTGCCAGGTCATCAGCTTCTATCGCGGCGGCCAGCACAAGCTTTACCGTTACCGGAAGTATTCCGACGTCCGCCTTGTTTTCGCTCCTGAACTCAGCGCCGCCTTCTTCGGGGGCGACCCGGACAACTTCAACTTCCCGCGCTACGCCCTCGATGTCGGCTTCCTGCGCCTGTACGAGGATGGCAAGGCCGTCCGCACCCCCCAGCACCTGACCTGGAAGGCCCGCGCCCCGCTGCCGGGCGAGGCGACCTTCGTCTCCGGCAATCCGGGCTCCACGGACCGCCTGCTGACCGTCTCCCAGCTCGAGACCCAGCGCGACCTGGCCATCCCGGTCAGCCAGCTCCAGCGCTCGGAGATGCGCGGCCGCCTGATCGAGTTCTCGCGCCGCGACGCCGAGAGCCGGCGTATCGCCACCGACTCTCTCTTCGGGCTCGAGAACGGCTTCAAGGTCTTCTTCGGTCGTCAGTTCGCCCTCAACACCCCCTCCCTGATGGACGCCAAGCGGGCCGACGAGGCCGACCTGAGGGCTCGCGTCGCCGCCGACCCGGCCATCGCCGCCCGCATCGGCGACCCCTGGTCCGAAATCGCCGCTATCCAGAAGGTCTACGCCGACCAATACCTTCGCTTCCGCCAGCTCGAGGCGGCGTCGGGGGGATCCTCCGACCTGTTCAACTTCGCCCAGATCCTGGTCCGCGGCGCGCGTGAGCGAACCCTGCCCAGCACCGAGCGCCTGCCAGAGTTCGCCGACGCACGGCTGCCATTGATGGAGAAGCAACTCCTCGACGCTTCGCCGGTGGATCTCGCCCTCGAGCAACTGGAGCTGGAGTTCTGGCTGCTCAAGACCCGTGAGTACCTGACCGCCGATGACCCGGTCACCAAGCTGCTCCTCGGCCGCGACAGCCCGGAATCTCTGTCCCAGTCCCTCGTCTCTGGCTCAAAGCTGGGCGATCCGTCGGTGCGCAAGGCCCTCTGGGAAGGCGGGGAGGCGGCCATAGCCGCTTCCGATGACCCCATGATCCGTTACGCTCTGAAGATCGACGCCGAGGCCCGCGCCGTGCGTAAGGCCTGGGAAACCCAGGTCTCGGCCCCCACGGAGGCCGCCGCCGCCCACATCGCCAGCGCCCGCTTTGCGGTCTACGGCGACAAGGTCTATCCGGATGCCACCTTCTCCCTGCGCCTGTCCTACGGGAAGGTCGCCGGTTGGACCTGGCGCGGGACCGAGGTCCCTCCGACCACCAACCTTGCGGGACTGTACGAGCGCGCCACCGGCGCCGAGCCCTTCCGTGTCGCCGACCGCTGGCTGGCCGCCCGCGACCGCATGAAGCTCGATACGGTCTTCAACTTCGTCACCACCAACGACATCATCGGCGGCAATTCCGGCTCTCCGGTGATCAGCGCCAAGGGTGAGATTCTGGGCGCCGCCTTCGACGGGAACATCCATTCCCTCGGCGGCAACTACGGCTATGACGGAACCCTGAACCGGACCGTGGTTGTCTCCACCGCCGGCGCCACCGAGGCCCTGCGCCATGTCTATCGCGCCGACGCCCTGGTCCGGGAGCTGGGGGTCCGCTAGGGCTCGCCGACAGAACAAGACGGGGGAAACCGATGACAGACCTGTTCGCCCCGATGAGCTTCATCCGCGGTCCGCAGATGAAGAACCGGCTGATGCTGGCGCCGCTCACCAATCTGCAGAGCCATCCAGGCGGGACGCTCTCCTATGACGAGCACCGCTGGCTCACCCTGCGCGCCCAGGGCGGTTTTGGCCTGACCATGACCGCCGCGGCCCACGTCCAGCGGATCGGCCAGGGCTTCCCCGGCCAGGTCGGCGTCTTCTCCGATATCCATATCCCAGGCCTCACCCGCCTGGCTGAGGACATCCGCAAGGCCGGCAGCCTGGCCGTCGTCCAGCTTCACCACGCCGGCATGCGCTCGCCCGCCGGCCTCATCGGCGAGGCTCCGGTCTGCCCTTCGGAGGACACAGGAACGGGCTCCCGCGCCCTGACCCTGGATGAGGTCCACCAACTCCGCGACGACTTCATCGCCGCCGCCGTGCGGGCCGACAAGGCTGGCTTCGACGGGGTCGAGATCCATGGCGCCCACGGCTATGTGCTCTGCCAGTTCCTCAGCGCCGAGACCAATCGCCGCACCGACGCCTATGGCGGCACAGCGGAAAACCGCGCCCGCCTGATCCTCGAGATTATCGACGGCGTCCGCGCCTCGTGCCGGCCGGACTTCAACCTCGGCCTGCGCCTGTCGCCTGAGCGGTTCGGCCTCAGCCTGATGGAGATCCGCGACCTCGCCGGCCGGCTCTTCTCCGAGGCGAAGATCGACTATCTCGACATGTCCCTCTGGGATTGTTTCAAGGAGCCGGTCGAGGAGGCCCACCGCGGCCGGACCCTCATGTCGTACTTCACCGACCTGCCTCGCGGGGACGTCCGTCTCGGCGTCGCCGGCAAGCTCATGAGCGCCGCCGAGGCCCGGGCCATGCTGGACGCCGGCGCCGACTTCGTCCTCCTCGGCCGGGCCGCCATCCTGCACCACGACTGGCCTCAGAAGGCCCGCGCCAACCCTGACTTCCGCTCTGTCAGCCTGCCGGTCACCCGGGCGCACCTCGAAGCCGAGGGCCTGGGCCCGGCCTTCGTGAACTATATGAGCACCTGGGCGGGCTTCGTCGAAGGCTAGGTCGATTGCTCCCCCAAGGGGGAGCTCCGACCGAAGGTCGGTGAGGGGGTCAACGGCGCTTCAGCTGACCCCCTCCGGCCCGCTGCGCGGTCCACCTCCCCCTGGGGGGAGGAATGAAGCCGCAATTGCTCCCCCAAGGGGGAGCTCCCCGGCGAAGCCGGGCGAGGGGGTCTGCAGCCTCGCCGATAACCTGTTGATCCCCAACAGCTAGCGGGTTGCGCCGGAGGGCTTCCAGCGTTCAAGTGGGGTTCGCACCGGGGAGACCAGTCCATGTTTCGCGCAGAGAACACCCAGAGCCTTCTGGGCCTCGCCGTCATCATGGGCCTGTGCTGGGCCCTGTCCGAGAACCGCCGGGTCTTTCCCTGGAGGCTGGCGGCCGGCGCCCTCCTGATCCAGCTCCTGCTTGTGTTGGGCCTCTTCGGCCTGCCGCCCCTGCGCGCCGTCGTCGCCGCCCTCGGCCAGGGGGTCGAGGCTCTCGCCGCCGCCACCCAGACCGGCGTGGCCTTCGTCTTCGGCTTCCTTGCAGGCGGGGAGGGCCAACCCTACGGCGTCTCCAACCCCGGCGCCCTCTTTGTCTTCGCCTTCCGCGTCCTGCCGGTCATCCTGGTGGTCTGCGCCCTTGCGGCCCTCCTCTGGCACTGGGGCATACTCAAGGCTGTGACCCGCGCCTTTGGCTTTGTCTTCGAGAAGACCATGGGCCTGCGCGGCCCGCCGGCCCTGGCGGTGGGCGCCACCATCTTCATGGGCCAGGTCGAGGGGCCGATCTTCATCCGCAGCTACCTAGCGCGCCTCAGCCGATCCGAGCTCTTCATGCTCATCACCGTGGGCATGAGCTGCGTGGCTGGCTCCACCATGGTGGCCTACGCCGCCATCCTGAAGGATGTTCTGCCCAACGCCGCCGCGCACATCATCACCGCTTCCGTGATCTCGGCGCCCGCCGGCGTGCTGCTCGCCCGGATCCTCGTGCCCCGCGATGTCGCCGCAGAACAGGCCGAGCCCCTCGAGACCGGATCCGAGAAGGCCTATGAGAGCAGCATCGACGCGGTGAGCCGGGGCGTCTCCGACGGCCTGCAGATCGCCCTCAACATCGGCGCCACCCTCATCGTCTTCGTGGCGCTTGCAGCCATCGTGAACGGCATGCTCGGCCTCCTGCCCGATATCGCCGGAGCCCCCCTGACCCTCGAGCGCATCCTCGGCGTCCTCTTCGCCCCCCTGGTCTGGCTGATCGGCGTCCCGGCCAAGGACGCCCAGATCGCCGGCGCCCTCCTGGGCGTCAAGCTGGTGCTGACCGAGTTCACCGCCTTCATCCAGCTGGGCGCCACGCCGGTCGAAGCCATCGACCCGCGAACCCGGGTGCTCATGGCCTACGCCCTCTGCGGCTTCGCCAACATCGCCTCGGTGGGCATGAACGTGGCCGGCTACTCCGTCCTGGTGCCGGAGCGCCGTTCGGAGGTCATCGGCATGGTCTGGAAGGCCATGTTCGCCGGCTTCCTCGCCACCTGCCTGTCCGCCGCCGTCGTGGGCCTCCTGCCCCGCGAACTCTTCCACTGAACCGTCGACCCCGGAACGCCCATGAAGCTTTACGACACGCCCCTCGCGCCCAATCCCCGCCGCGTGCGCTGGTTCATGGCCGAGAAGGGGATCGAGGATGTCGAGATCGTCCGCGTGAACATCATGGAGGGCGACCACAAGACCCCCGACTATCTCAAGCGCTTCGGCCTCGCCAACATCCCGGCCCTGGAGCTGGACGACGGGACCTGCATCACCGAGAGCCTGGCCATCTGCCGCTACCTCGAGAGCCGCTACCCGCAGGGGAACCTCTTCGGCGCCACCCCTGAGGAGGCCGCCGTCATCGAGATGTGGACCCGCCGGGGCGAGCTGCTCGTGGCCTGGCCCCTCATGCTGGCCGTCCGCCACACCCACCCGGCCCTGGCCCGGCTGGAGACCCAGGTCCCCGCCATAGCCGAGGCCAACCGTACGGCGGGCCTGCGCGGCCTCAGGGTCCTCGACCGCCAGCTTCAGGACCATGAATGGCTGGCCGGTGAGCGCCTGACCATCGCCGACATCGTCGCCTTCATCGGCGTCGACTTCACCCGTATGATCAAGTTGGAGATCCCGGAGGACCTGACCGGCGTCAGCCGCTGGCTGGCCGCCATGCGCGCCCGCCCGGCGGCGGCGATGGCGGTTTAGGGGCGTCCGCTCCCGCCGTCCAAGTCGCCCTCCGCCTCCGCTGCGGCCAGGGCGTTCTCGATGCGGCGGTCCGGGATCAGCCAGATCAGGGCCACCGCCAGATAGAGCAGGCAGGCCGCCGCCGTATTCACGAACGAAAGCCCGATGCCCGCCAGGTAGAGGGTCGGCGAGATCACGGCCTTGCGGTCCTTTCCCAGCGCCTTTCGCAGGGGCGAGTCCGGGCCCTGCATACGGATAATGGTGGTCTGCATGATCACCCAGGCGATAGCGGACATCAGAAGCGAGACGCCGTACACCGCCGTCGGCCCGGGGGCGAACTGGTTCTCGCCCATCCAGGCGGTGCTGAAGGGCACCAGGGACAGCCAGAACAGCAGATGCATGTTGGCCCACAGCACCGCCCCGTCCACCCGCGGCGCCAGGTGGAAGAAGTGGTGGTGATTGTTCCAATAGATGGCCAGGTACAGGAAGCTGAGCACATAACTCAGGAACACCGGAGTCAGCCCGGCGAGGTCATGCAACGAAGCCCCCTCCGGCGGACGCAGCTCCAGCACCATGATCGTGACGATGATGGCCATCACGCCGTCGGTGAAGGTTGTCAGCCGGTCTCGCCCCATCCTGCCCTCCTGTCTCGCGGGCCCAAGCTGACCGGGCTCGCCCAAAGGCGCAAGTCGCGTGAGCTCCGGCCGAGGTCCTCATGCGCCCTTGATCAGCTCCAGCGACCGCACCCGGCTCTCCAGGTCCGGCCCCACAGCCATGACGAACAGCTCGTCGGCGCCGGTCGTCTCCGCCGCTTCCACCCCCATCCCCAGGGTCGCTCTCGGGAAGGGATCATTTGATCTTGAAGCTGATCGGGATCCGAACCGTCTCCGCCACAGCCCGGCCCTTCGAGATCGCGGGTGTGAACTCGAAGAGCGGAGCTAGCTTCAGGGCCGCCTCTCCAAAGCCCTGGCCAGCGGGGGTTTCCGAGACCAACCGGCAGTTCTGGGGGGTCCCGGCCTCGCTTATCCTGCAGGACACGATCACCCTTCCAGTGATCTTCTTCTTCATGGCTTCAGCGGGATAGAAGAACTGCACCACGTCGACCGCTGGCGGCCTTCGCCAGTCTGCGTGACGGTCCGCCACCAGGGCCTGAGCCGGACCCAGCTCGTCGAGGGTCCCCGCCTCCGGCGCACTTTGATTCCAGCCATCCTGGGTGCACCTGTTTCTGGCCCTCTCGACCAACTTCTCGTCATTGACTTCCCGCGCCACCGCCAGGGCGTCCTTGCAGCGCCCGTCCACCAAGGCCTCTTCGACGACCTTCTTCGCCCGCACCGACCGCGCCCACTTTTCGGCGGCCTGAGTGACGGGCGGAAACTTGATGGAGACCTCGCAACCCGCCAACAGGGCGCAGGCTAGGGCGACGGCGCCGGCGATCCGGAGACTATTGTGAAGCCTTGGCGTCATGGCGTGTCTCCCCCCGAAGACGGGAAGTCTGGAGCCTGCCGCCGCCTGAAGGCAATCGGGGAGGGAGGAGGCTGACACGATCGTGATCCGCCCCCTGCGCCCTCACCCCCCCTTGATCAGCTCCAGCGACCGCACCCGGCTCTCCAGGTCCGGCCCCACGGCCATGACGAAGAGCTCGTCGGCGCCGGTCGTCTCGGCCTTCTCGGCCAGGCCCCGGCGCACGGCGTCGGGGTCGCCGACGATGGCGCGGGCCTTCACGCCGGCCAGGCGGGGGTCGTCGCGGCGGGCGTCCAGGAAGGCGAGGGCGTCCTCGATGCGGGCGAAGCGCGGCCGCTCGCCGTCGGCGCCGGGGCCGTCCAGCCCGGCCAGGGCGCTGGCCCGCATGGGCGCGGCCAAGCGTTCGGCGGCCTCGGCTGTCTCTGCGGCCAGGGCGATGGTGGCCACAGCGGTCCAGCCCTCAGACCGGAAGGCGGAGGGGGCGAAGGCGGCGCGATAGGCGCTCACCGCCGGCCCGCCGTCGGAGCGGGCGATGAACTCGGCGAAGACCATGCCCACCCCCGCCCGCCCGGCGAAATCGGCGGTCTCGGCCGAGGAGCAGAGCAGGAAGATATCCGGGTGCGAGGGCCCGGAGGGCGAGGCGTGGATGCCCCGGGCCGGGTGGGCCTCGGTGATCGGCTCCACCCCGCCGGCGTCCAGCAGCCAGGCGTTGAGCAGGGCGAAGTACTGCGGAAAGGCCTCCGACCCCGCCGAGCGCAGGGCCCCGCCGGTCCGCCCGTCCGTGCCGAGGGCCCGGCCCACGCCCAGGTCGATCCGGCCCGGCGCCAGGGCCTCCAGGGCCATGAAGACCTCGGCCACCTTCAGGGGCGAGTAGTTGACCAGCATGACCCCGCCCGAGCCCAGGCGGATCGTGTGCGTGGCCTGGGTCAGGGCGGCCATCAGGATCTCGGGCGAGGCCGAGCCCAGGCTGCGCATGTTGTGGTGCTCGGCCACCCAGAAGCGGTCATATCCCAGCCGCTCCGCCGCCTGGGCCACGGCGATCGTCTCGCGCACCGCTTGGGCCTGGGTGGCCTCGCCGCCCACCGGCGACAGGTCGAGGACGGAGAGCCGCGCCTTCACGCCCGCTTGCCGGTCTTCTTGATCACGGCCGAGAAGGAAAACACCGTCTCGCCCTCCACGGTCATCAGCCCGCGCAGGAAGACGAGGCTGCGGCCGGCCTTCACCACCTCGCCCCGGCACTCCAGCAGGGCCCCGGGCGGCACGGCGCCCACGAAGTCGGCGTTCAGCGAGGCCGTCACGCTGGAGGACTCCGTCAGCTGCTCCCGGGCGAAGATGAAGATCGCGTAGTCGGCGAAGGTCATCAGCGCCCCGCCGTGCATGAAGCCGCCGCCGTTCATGTGCTTGGCCTCGGTCCGCATGGCGCAGACCGGCGCCCCGGTCTCGTCGATCCGGTAGAAGAAGGGCCCGGCGTGGTCTTCGAAGGGCTCGCCCGTATAGACCGTCCAGCCCGCCCAGGGCCCATCCTCGAGCGTCTTGTGCACGAATGTCGGATAGCCCGTATCGCCGTTGGCCATGAGAACCTCCCCGCGCCGCCCCCGACCGCCGGCAGGCCCGCCCCACAGCCTTTGCCAAACCCCGCGCCCGGGCGCCAGAGCCTAGTGAAAGCGCCCGAAGGCCTACCAGACCCGCGTTACCGCGAAGTCGTCGAACCGAGCTTCGTTGGATACCAATGCAAGGTCCTCGGACAGGGCCTGGGCGATGAGCAGCCTGTCAAAGGGATCCTTGTGGTCTATGCCCATCTCGCCGGCCAGGCGGGCGTGGCGAACACTAATCCCAAGCTCCGTAAACCCCTGGCTGGCGATGATAGCCTCGAATTCCTGCGCCAGTAGCGCGGCGTCGGGAAGCTCGCCGATCCTGAACTTGGTCGCGACCTCCATGGCGGAGGCGGCGCTGACGACGACCAGGTTCGCCTCATCCGATATGGCCTCCCGGGCCCGGCGGCCCAGCTTCTCGTCCCCGGCCAGCCACCAGATCAGGGCGTGGGTGTCGAGCAGGAGCCTCAAGTCAGGCTCCAGCCTTCCAGGTCCTAAGGCGGCAGGGGTTCATTGAACCGGTCGTCCAGGGCGATCCGGCCCTTGTAGGCGCCGAACTGCCGGCGGCCGAGCGGTGTGACTGGAGCCAGCCGCACGACAGGCGACTTGCCGCGCGCAATCACCACCTCCTCGCCGGACAGGGCTTCGGCGATCAGGCGCGAGAGGTGCGTCTTGGCGTCGTGAACAGAGTATTGGGCCATGGAACTCTCCTTAGCTAAAAGCCGCAAGGTCAAATCCGGGATGGAGAGACAGGTGCGGCGACCGGTCCCGGCCCGGGGGGGCTGGGGGGGCGTTCAGGGACCGGAACCAGGTCCAGCCGCCGACAGTGCCAACCTGAAAGGCGGATGTGGCGGCGTCAGGTCCGGATTAAGGCCGTTTCAGGGCTATTGCGTCACTGGAGCATCCATGTCCGACGAACCGTCGCCCCCTCAGGGCGCAGGCAACTGGGCGGCCCGGGCGACGAAACCGGAAAACATGTCGCGCATGGGCCCTGCAATTGCCGAATCCGTGGTCGCCAGGGATCCGCCTTCGAAGGGGGGTTCCGGGCGGTACTCAGCCTGAAGCATCAGGGCCTGGGCGTAGGGTCTGCCCCGAAGGCGCTCGACAACGGCGATCGCGAAGTCGAGGCCGGCGGAGACGCCTGCTCCGGTGATGAGCCGACCGTCCGTCACCACCCTTGCGTCTGTCGGGATGGCTCCGAAGTGGTCCAGCATGTCTCTCACGATCCAATGTGATGTCGCGCGGCGACCCCGTAGCAAGCCCGCCGCTCCGAGCACCAGCGATCCGGTGCAAACGCTTGTCACGCAGGTGGCCCGCGCCGCCCGGTCAGCGATGAAGGCCCGCACCGCCGGGTCGGAGGCCGCCGCCAGAGTGCCGGTGGTCCCCCCCGGCACAAACAGAATGGTCAGGTCGCGTGGGCAATCCGAAAGGGTCGAAGTGGGCGCAATTGCGAGCCCCAAGTCGCTGGGCACGGGCGCGAGGTCCCCGGCTGTCGTCACCAGATGGACGCGTGCGCCCATCATGGAGGCGAAGAAGTAGTGGGGTCCCACCAGGTCCAGGGCTGTGAAACCCGGATAGAGCAGCATGGCGACTTCCTCGTCACCATGCATGTTCAGCCCGGGAACCGACATGAGGCGGGTGTGGGCGTCCGCCGCAGCGGGGTCGATGTCCC